>Ga0307372_10002791_pt1 | contig 28499 bp, 28 predicted proteins | sample OX1MG_FD_202533 | JGI IMG/M metagenome (GOLD analysis project Ga0307372, IMG submission 202533) | Soil microbial communities from Risofladan, Vaasa, Finland - OX-1 | ecosystem: Environmental > Terrestrial > Soil > Coastal area > Acid sulfate soil | place: Finland: Risofladan, Vaasa | collected... | reverse complement strand
TGCGCCCCTACGAGGTGTACGACGCGCCCACGTCGTGCCCTGGCTGGAGCGTGCGTGACGTGCTCAGCCATCTGACGGGCGTCGCCGAGATGTTGGCCGGTGCGCCGGTCCCGCGCCACGACGGGGCGTGGCCCGACTACGTGCACAATCCGATCGGCGAACTCAACGAGGCCTTCGTCCAGGCCAACCGTGAGCGCCCGGGTCTCGAGGTCCTGGACGCGTTTCGCGAGGCGTCGCGGCGCTCGCTGTCAGACCTTCGCGCGCTGGACACCGACGCCTGGGAAAAGCTCGGATGGAGCCCGGAGGGCGAGCGTCCCTTTCACCGGTTCCAGGAGACGCGTGTGCTGGACGGTTGGATTCACTTCCAGGACATTCGCGACGCCCTCGGCGAGCCGCATGACGACCCGGGGGTCGGGGGCGACGTGGTCCTGAGCCGCTTCGAAGCGGCGTTGCCGTACGTCATTGGCAAACGGGTGGGCGCGCCGGACGGCACCCTGGTGCGCGTCAACATCACCGGACCCCGTGGTCGGTCGGTAGCGGTCGCGGTGCGTGACCATCGCGCCGAGGTCGTCGAGGAAGCAACGTCGACGCCGTCGCTCGAGATCACCACCACGAGCGCGCTCTTTTGGCGCCGCGCGGCGGGTCGAGTCGGCGTTGACGAGTTCCTCGACTCCTGCGAGCTGCAGGGCGACCTCGATCTGGCGAGATCGCTGGCCGAGTCACTTCGGATCATGCTCTAGGCGACGGGCGCGTTGGTAGCGAGCCGGTAGGCTTGCGGCTCCTATGCGCGCCACCTCTACTCCCGTCGACGACCACACGGTCAAGCTCCAGGTGGAGGTGGACGACGACGAGATGGCCCGGGCGCTCGACGACGCGGCCGCGTCGCTGTCACGCCAGGTCAACATCAAGGGATTTCGCAAGGGCAAGGTACCCAAGAGCGTGCTGATCGCTCACCTGGGTGGTCCCGAGGCCCTGCGCGCGGAGGCCATCAGGTCATCGCTACCCGACTTCTACGCCCACGCCGTGGCCGACACGCTGATCGACCCCATTGGCCAGCCTGACATCACGATCACGAGCGGCGAGGAGGATGGGCCGCTGACCTTCGACGCCGACGTCGAGATTCGGCCCGAGGTCGCGCTGGTGGGGTACCGCGACCTTCGCGTGTCCATCGCCTCGCCCTACGTCAGCGACGAGGAGGTCGACGCCCAGATCGACCGCTTCCGCGAGACCGACGCCGTGCTGAACGACGTCGACCGCCCGATCGTGACGGGCGACCTGGTGACCCTGGACCTACGGGTTACGCAGATCGCCTCGGACGACGAGCCCATGGAGCTGACCGACTACATGTACACGGTCGGCTCCGGCAGCATCACCGAAGGCGTCGACGAGCTCATGCTCGGCCTGCGTGCTGGCGAGGACCTCAAGGTCAACGGAAGCCAGGAACTGGGCGTGGTCGCGACCTACGAGCTCCATTTGAAGCAAGTTAAGGAGCGTGAGCTGCCCGAGCTGACCGACGAGTGGGTCCAGGAGAACACCGAGTGGGCGAGCGTCGACGAGATGCGCGAGAACGTGGTCACGCAGCTGCGCCGTCGCCGCATCGTCGAGGCACAGTTGACCCAGCGCGACAACACGCTGGTAGCCCTCAGCGATCTGGTCCCCGAGGCCGACGTGCCCGAGACGCTGGTCGCCGCCGAGACCAACGAGCGGCTCCACGACCTGGGCCACCGCCTGGCCCAGCAGAACCTGAACCTCGAGACCTTTCTGTCGGTGACGAACCAGAGCTCCGACGACCTGCTCGCGACGTTGCGCCGTGACGCGGTGCGTGGCGTGCGCGTGGACCTGGCCTTGCGCGCGCTCGTCCGGGCCGAATCACTCGAGCCACGCGACGAGGAGATCGAGGAGGAACTCGTCAAGACAGCCGAGGCCATGGGGTCCACGCCGGAGGTGCTGCGAAAGAACCTGCGCGACACTGGTCGCGTCGTGGCCTTCGGGGCCGAGGTCGCCAAGATCAAGGCGTCGAAGTGGCTCAACGAGAACGTGACGTACGTCGATCCGACCGGGGTCGAGATCGATCGCGAGCTGCTGCGCGCTGACCAGTCCGACACCCTCGACGCGTAGGGTGGTCCCGTGAACGAATACCGCGCCCAGAACTATCTCGTCCCGACGGTCGTCGAATCGTCCAACCGGGGCGAGCGAGCCTACGACCTCTACAGTCGACTGCTGCGCGAGCGGATCATCTTCCTGGGAACGCCGATTGACGACACCGTAGCCAACCTGATCTGCGCCCAGTTGCTCTTCCTCGAGTCCGAAGACCCTGACAAGGACATCAACCTCTACATCAACTCGCCCGGCGGCGACATCACGGGTCTGCTCGCCGTCTACGACACGATGAAGTACATCAAGCCCGACGTGTCGACCTTCTGCTTCGGCCAGGCGGCCTCGGCCGCGGCCGTCCTGTTGGGCGCTGGGGCCAAAGGCAAGCGCTACGCTCTGCCGCACGCGCGGGTCCTGCTGCACCAGCCTTGGGGCGGCGTGGGTGGACAGGCCTCGGACATCGAGATTCAGGCGCGTGAGATCTTGCGGATGAAGGACATGATCAACACGATGTTGTCCAACGACACCGGCCAGACGGTCGAGCGCATCACCAAGGACACCGATCGTGACTACATCATCGAGGCCCACGAGGCCGTCGAATACGGCCTGATCGACGAGGTGATCTCCGCTCGACCGTAGGTGCCGTATCAGGCGCGAGTCGCCTCGTAGGATGTTCCAGGCGGAGGTCGTGTCGGAGGAAACGTGGCAAAGTTTGGCGAAGGCAGCGACCTGATCAAGTGCAGCTTCTGCGCGAAGGGTCAAAAGCAGGTCAAGAAGCTCATCGCGGGACCCAGCGTGTACATCTGCGACGAGTGCATCGACCTGTGCAACGACATCATCGCCGACGAATTCGGCGATCGCCCCGAGTTCGTCTTGGACGAACTTCCCACGCCGCGCGAGATCTCGTCGTTCCTCGACGACTTCGTGATCGGACAGACCGACGCCAAGAAGATCCTGTCCGTCGCCGTCTACAACCACTACAAAAGGATCCAGTCAGGCCCGCTCCACGACGACGACGTCGAGGTCGCCAAGTCCAACGTTCTCTTGCTCGGTCCGACCGGCTGCGGCAAGACGTTCCTGGCCCAGACGCTGGCGCGGATGCTCAATGTTCCCTTCGCCATCGCCGACGCGACCGCCCTCACCGAGGCCGGCTACGTCGGCGAAGACGTGGAGAACATCCTGCTCAAGCTGCTGTCGGCCGCTGACTTCGACGTCAAGCGCGCCGAGCGCGGCATCATCTACATCGACGAGATTGACAAGATCGCGCGCAAGGCGGAGAACCCCTCCATCACGCGTGACGTGTCGGGCGAGGGCGTGCAGCAGGCGCTGCTCAAGATCCTCGAAGGCACGGTCGCCAGTGTGCCGCCCCAGGGCGGACGCAAGCACCCGCACCAGGAGTTCATCACCATCGACACGTCGAACATCCTGTTCGTCTGCGGTGGCGCGTTCTCCGGGCTCGAAGAGATCATCGAGCGGCGTCTCGGCAAGAAGTCGATGGGGTTCAACGCACCGGTGGAGTCGCGCCGGGCCGGCGACATCGAGCTCTTCCGCAAGGTGTTGCCTGAGGACCTCATGAAGTTCGGACTGATCCCGGAGTTCATCGGACGACTGCCCATCGTCGGCGCGGTCCAACAGCTCGACCGCGACATGTTGATCCGTGTGCTGACGGAGCCGAAGAACTCGCTGGTCAAGCAGTTCCGCCAGGTCCTGGCGATGGACGACGTGGACCTCATCATCGAGCCCGACGCGCTGGTGGAGATCGCCGACCTGGCGCTCGAGCGCGGCACCGGCGCACGCGGGCTGCGTTCCATCTTGGAGAACGTGTTGCTCGAGCCCATGTTCGACGTACCCGGACGCAGCGACGTGGTGCGCTGTGTGGTCACCGCCCAGGCCGTGCGCGAGCAGACGACGCCCGCGTACGAGCTGCGAAAGGCGACGAGGACCCGTCGCGCCAGCTAGCTCGTGCGGTTCTCTTCGTACGTCGACGCGCTGACCTGGCTGGAGTCGCACGTCGACTTCGAGCGCGTCGCGCCGAATCGTCAGGCCATCCCGACGCTCGAACCCGTTCGACAGACGCTGGGCCTCTTCGCCGAGCCTCAGCGCGACTACCAAACCATTCACGTCACCGGGACGAACGGCAAGGGCACGACCTCGACCCTGATTAGTGCGCTGCTGTCGCACACGGGACTGCGCGTCGGCACGTTCACGAGCCCGGACCTGCACTCCATCAATGAGCGCATCGCGGTCAATGGCGAACCCATCGATGACGACACGCTCATCTCCCTGTTGGGTCGTATGAGCGACGCGGAGTCCGCCAGCGAGGTGGAGTTGACCCGCTTCGAGCTCCTCACCGTGGGCGCCCTGTTGCACTTCTCAGACGAGGGGGTCGACGTCGCCGTCGTGGAGGTCGGAATGGGTGGGACCTGGGACTCGACCAACGTGATCGACGGCGACGTGGCTGTTCTGACCAACGTGGACCTCGATCACACGGCGGTGCTGGGCAACTCGGTGGCCGAGATCGCGAGCGACAAGGTGGGAATCTTCCGTCCCGATCAGGTGGCGGTGCTGGGCACGACCAACGCGATCGTGGTCGCGATCGCGCGGTCGCAGGCCCAGCGCCTGGGTACCACCCTGTGGGAGCTGGGTGTTGACTACGTCCTGGAGCGAAACGACCTGGCGGTGGGCGGGCGCGCCATCACCCTGCGCACGCCCTACGCCTCGTACGAGGAGATCCTCGTGTCCCTGCACGGCATCCACCAGGGTGTCAATGCGGCGACGGCCATCGCCGCCGCGGAGGCCTTCCTGGGCCGCGCCCTCGGTGACGTCGTCGTCGCCGCGTTGGCCCGCGCGCGAATGCCCGGGCGTACCGAACTCATTTCGCGAGCGCCCATGATCGTGGTCGACGGTGCGCACAATCCGGCGGGCATGCGCGCGCTCGCGGCGACGCTCGACGGCGCGTTCCACGTCGACGGTGAGCGGCGGTGCGTGATCGGCATGCTGAGCGGTCGCGACGTCGACGACATGGTGGCACCACTCGTCACGGTGGGCTTCACCGAGTTCCACTGTTGCGCGCCCCGCTCACCGCGCGCCGTGAGTGCCGCCGTCGTCGCGGCGGCGGTGCGACGCCAAGGAGCGATCGCCTTCGAGCACCCCAGCGTGGCCGCGGCGCTCGCCCACGCACGCGAACGCTCGACCGACGACGATCTCATCGTCGTCGCGGGCAGCCTCTACTTGGTCGCCGAGGTACGCGGCGACGTGCTGCACGTGGCGTCACGCCACCTCGACTAGGACTGTTAGATTTCTTCGTCGTGAACCGAACGCTCGTCATCGTCAAGCCCGACGCCGTCGAGCGTGGACTGATCGGTGAGATCATCGGTCGACTCGAGGCCAAGCAGCTGCGTGTCATCGAAGCCCAGCTAAGGGTCATAGACGCCGACACGGCGACGCGTCACTACGCCGAACACGAAGGTCGCGACTACTACGAGCGGCTCATGGAGTTCATCACGAGCGGTCCCTCCCTAGTCATGGTGGTCGAGGGCCCCGAGGACGCGTGGCACGTGGTGCGGGCAATGATGGGTGCCACCAATCCACTCGACGCGCTGCCCGGGACCATTCGTGGCGACTTGGCCCGTGAAACGGCTCGCAACCTCATTCACGGCTCTGATTCGGCAGAATCGGCCGTGCGCGAGATAGAGATCTTCTTCCCTCACCTGGGGTGATCGGCCGTCACTGGTCCCGGTGGCCGGTTGTGTCGTAGCCTGTGTGCGACACGTGGGTGTGCGCGGCGCTCCGATAAAGGGTTCGAATGGTTGACAATCGCTTTTCACTGCTTGGCCGGGACATGGCGGTCGACCTGGGCACGGCCAACACCCTGGTGTACGTGCGGGGGCGCGGGATCGTCCTCAACGAGCCCTCGGTGGTCGCCATCGACATCAAGGACGGCAAGCCGCTGGCGGTCGGGGCCGAGGCCAAGCGGATGATCGGCCGGACCCCGAGCAACATCCAGGCGATCCGCCCGCTGAAGGACGGCGTGATCGCCGACTTCGAGATCTGCGAGAAGATGCTGCGCTACTTCATCCATCGCGTGCACCAGCGCCGCTTCGCCAAGCCCCGGATGGTCATCTGCGTGCCCTCGGGCATCACGGGCGTCGAGCAGCGCGCCGTAATGGAGGCGGCCGAGTTCGCTGGCGCGCGCAAGGCGTACATCATCGAAGAGCCCATGGCGGCGGCCATCGGCGCGGGCCTACCGATCCACGAACCGAGCGGCAACATGATCGTGGACATCGGGGGAGGAACGACCGAGGTCGCCGTCATCTCACTCGGCGGCATCGTCACCAGTCAGTCGATCCGCGTTGGTGGCGACGAGTTGGACGAGGCGTTGGTGGCCTTCGTGAAGAAGGAGTTCCAGCTGGCGCTCGGTGAGCGCACCGCGGAGGAGATCAAGATCCAGTTGGGATCGGCCTACCCGCTCGAAGAGGAGCTGCGCGCCGAGATCCGCGGACGCGACCTGGTGACCGGGCTGCCCAAGACCGTCATCATCTCGACTGAGCAGATCCGCCAAGCGATCGAGGAGCCGGTGCAGGCCATCGTCGACGCGGTCAAGGTGACCCTGGACCGAACCCCGCCGGAGTTGTCGTCGGACCTGATGGAGCAGGGGATTGTCCTCACCGGCGGTGGAGCACTCCTGCACGGACTCGCGGCGCGCCTCGAGTTCGAGACCAATATGCCGATCATTGTCGCCGACGACCCGCTCAACTGCGTCGCGCTCGGCTCGGGCATGTGCCTGGAGGAACTCGACGCGTTCTCGCGCATGCTAAAGACCAGCCCGACGCGCTAGCCGGTGGCCACCAGTCGTTCGCGCCGGCGACTGTGGACCTACGGTGCCACGGTGGCCCTCGTGGTCGCCATCCTCTACACCACCGGTGGTGTGGTCTCGGGTCTGCGCACGACGGCCAATCTGGTGGTCACGCCCTTCAGTTGGAGCGTGAACGCGGTGGCGCGCCCGCTAGGTCACCTCTTCGCGGGAGCCGTCAACTACTCCGACGTCGTCGCCCAGAACGAGAAGCTGCGCTACGAACTCGGACAGGCCCGTCTCCAGGCGGACGAGCACTGGGCCCTCGAGCGACAGCTCCAAGAGATGACGACCGAACTCAACGTTCCCTTCGTGGGCGGGCTCACCATGGTGGCGGCCCAGGTGACCACGCTGTCGCCGACGAGCTTCGCGGCGACCGTGGACATCTCAAAGGGTCGCAATGACGGTGTCCTCTCCGGCATGCCAGTGGTGGCCAATGGTGGGCTCATCGGCACCGTGATCTCGACCACGCCCCACGGGGCGACCGTGCGACTCATCAGTGACGTGAACTCCTCCGTGGGGGTCACCTTCGGTCACGGCACCACGTCGCTCGTCGTGAGCGGCAAGGGGGTCAACAACGGACTCGGAGCCTCGTCGGTGCCGTTAGCCACGGCGTTGCGGCCGGGGACGCTGCTGAGCACGGACGGGCTCTCCGGCGGGCTCTTCCCGCCGGGGCTGCCCGTGGCGCGGGTGACGACGATCTCGCTGACCCCGGGGGCAGCCACCTACGACGTCGCTCTACGGCCGAGTGCCGACCTGCGCCACGTGTTGTACGTCGACGTGATTTTGTGGGAGCCGTCCACGTGAGTCGCGCCCTCGTGCCGCTGACTGTGGTGTCGCTCATCATCGTCGGAACGCAACTGGCCATCTTCACGTCGTTGCGCGTGGCTGGGGTCGTGATCATGTTGGTGTGGTTGTGGCCCTTGGTCATTGGGCTGGCCGGTTACACGGCACTGGGCATCGCCGCGGGCGTGGTCGCGGGACTGTTCTTCGACACGCACGCCTCGACGCCCTTCGGCCTCAGCGTGCTGGTGGGTGTGACGCTCGCCTACGGCGCCTCGCGCCTCGGCCGCGAAGGCATAGGTGACCTGGACTCGGCGGCGTGGTGGGTCACGCCACTGCTGTGCGCACTCGGCGGATTCGTCGCTCCGGTGTTGTTCGTGGCCTTTGGCCTATTGACACTCAACGACGGACTGTGGCGCGGCAGTTTGCTCGCCGCGATGGTCGTGAACGCTGTCGCCTTCTTGGTGCTGGCGCGCCCGATGGCGAGGGTGGCGCAATCAGTGGGGCGGTTGGGCGAGCGTTCGCGTCGATGAAGGGATCGTGGCGCGACCGCAAGACCGGCTCGGTGTTCTCGCGCCTCTGGCGCCCGTGGGTGTCGCTCAACCCGTTTCGTGGTCGTGGACGGACCATCAACGAGTCGCGACCGGTGGGTATCCGCGACCTCGTCGTCGGGCCCGACGTGGTCAAGGTGCGGCCCGAACGGCGTTGGCGGATCATCGGCGGGTTCTTCGCGCTGCTGTTCGTCCTGTTGATCGGGCGTCTCTTCGTGCTGCAGATCCTCAATCACGCGACGTCGGTCGCGACGGTGCGCAACAACTCGCTGCGACCGACGACCATCCCGGCACCGCGCGGCTACATCGTCGACCGCCACGGCCACCCTCTGGTCGACAACGTCACCACTACCGAGGTTCAACTCTCACGCGCCGAGGCGTCGCTCGACCCGTCGATCAAGGGCGCGCTGTCCTCGCTGACCGGCATCAGCGTGGCCCAGATCAACCTCGATCTCAACAACGTCCAGTACTCGCCGTACCAGCCCGTGCCCATCATGCGCAGCGCAACGCCGACGGTGGTTCAGTACCTCAAGTTGCACCCCAGGGAGTTCCCCGGGGTCTCGGTGCTCGACGTGACCAAACGCACCTACCCAAACGGGGGCAGCGTGGCTAGCCAGGTCCTGGGTTACGTCGGTCCGATCACCGGGGCGGAGGTCGCTGCCCACCCTAACCAGGGGTACCAACTCGACTCGTCCATCGGCAAGACCGGCATCGAGGCGTACTACGAGCAGTACCTGCGTGGACGAAACGGGACCCGCACCATCGAGGTGGACGCCGCCGGCAACATCATCGGCGCGGTCAAGACCGTCGCGGCCATTGGCGGGGACACCGTCGAGCTCAACATCGACCAAGGACTGCAACGCGCGCTCGACAGTTACCTGGCCAACGGCATCCTGCGCAATCGGGCGTCGATCGACCCGCGCTCGGGTCGGCACCCGCCGTCGATCAACGGTGCGGCGGTCGTACTCGATCCCAACACCGGCGCGGTGCTGGCTATGTCGAGCTACCCCTCCTTCAATCTCAACTCCTTCGTCAATGGGCTCACCGAGTCCACGTTCCGACAGCTGCTGTCGGTGGGCGCGTTCAACAACTACGCGATCCAGGGCCTCTACACGCCGGGCAGCACCTTCAAGTTGGCGTCGGCGACCGCCCAGATGCAGACCGGCATCCTGTCACCCAACGCCGTCGTCGACGACACGGGCAGCTTCAAGATTCCCGGCTGCCGCCAGGTCGGCACCGGTATCTGCATCTTCCACGACGACGAGACTGCCGGCAGCGGACTGATCAACCTGCCCGAGGCGCTGACGCGCTCGTCGGACTATTACTTCTACAACCTCGGCTACCTCTTCTGGGCCCACCGCGGTCAGTACGGGACTACGCCGATCCAGAACGTCGCGGCGCACTACGGACTCGGCCAGTACACCAACATCGACCTGCCCAACGAGGTCCAGGGCCGGGTCGACTCACTCGCGGTGCGTCAGGCGCTGCACGCCGCGGCCCCGAAGGCCTTCCCAACCGTGTCCTGGTTCACCGGCGACAACGTGGAGATGGCCTTCGGCCAGGGCACCACCGCGGTCACGCCCATCGAACTGGCGACGGCCTACGCCACCTTCGCCAACGGCGGCACGCGCTACACCCCCGAGGTGGCCGCGGCGGTCCTCGACCCGCACGGCAAGGTGATCGAGCGCTACGGACCGCGCGTGGTCGACCACGTCTCGCTGCCCCCGCGGGTGCGCGACCCCATCCTGGCGGGCCTCACCGGGGTCATCGACAACCCGTACGGGACTGCGTACTCCACCTTCCACAGCATCATCAACTTCTCGCTGAGCAGCTTCCCGCTCGCCGGCAAGACCGGCACCGCGACCAACCCCGGCAACAAAGAACCCAACTCGTGGTTCGTCGGCTTCGGACCGACCTACCACCCCAAATACGTCGTGGTGTGCGTGATCGACCAGGGTGGTTACGGCGCGGACGCCGCTGCGCCGATCGTCGCCGAGACCTTCAACTACCTGGTGGCGCACCCCATCACCCCGGTGACACTGCCGGCCTCGCAGCGGACACACTCGACGACCACCACGACCACGAAGTCGCAAGGTTGAGCCCTCGGCGAGTAACCTGGCTGCAAGAGCGCGGCACGCTGAAGGCAACGCGCGAGAATAACGCCGCGGGGGCGCGGTCCCAAGCCCCGGCCCCGCTCATCGAGGACACCGTGGTTGACGCCAGACATCTGACCAGTGCTTTAGCCCCGGAGTTCGCACTCGACGCCCTCAGCGCCCTCACCCTTAACCCCGACCCCACTGGACGCGCCGCGTCCGTGGCAGTCACCCCTCGTGGCGGCCCTCGCCACTCCACACCGAACGCAAGGAGTTCTCGTCGTGATCGACGACCCGACCAACCCCACACCCACCCCGACACCCCCTCCCCCTAGCCCCCGAGTCGGCGACACCCGCCCCGCGCCGCGCATTGGCGACACCCGACCGGGCGCGCCTTCGACGCCGCCGTCGACCAACGGCGCCGCGCCAAGCCGGCGGCGCCGCGGGGGACGCGGACGCGGCTCGGGACAGGGCAACCGTCCGCCCGCCAGTCGCGCCGCCGACACCCCGGTCGAGGCCTCCGCGCCCGACGGCGCCGCCGAGGGCAGCCGCAGCCGCGGACGGCGCCGTCGCGGCTCCGAACGGCGCGAGCGCGCCCAAGGCCGGTACCTGATGTGCGTGCACACCACCGCCAACGCCACCCATATCGCGACCCTCGAGGGTCGCTCGATGGTCGAGTACATCGTGGCCAAGGCCGCCGACGAGACCAACCAGATCGACGGCAACATCTACGTCGGGCGGATCCAGAACGTGCTGCCCGGCATGGAGCTGGCCTTCGTGGACATCGGCATCCCCAAGAACGCCGTGCTCTATCGCGGTGACGTGACCTTCGACCAGGACGACCTGGAGGGCCGCTCGGTGGGCGACCGACGCATCGAGCAGATGATCCGCTCGGGCCAGACGGTTGTGTGCCAAGTCACGAAGAACGCCATCGGCGCCAAGGGCGCGCGCCTGACCCAGGAGGTCTCGATTCCCGGGCGCTTCGCGGTGCTGGTGCCCAACTCGGCCACGGTGGGCATCTCCAAGCGCCTGCCCGACGGCGAGCGCCGCCGACTGCGCAAGATCATCGACGACGTCAAGCCCGCGCGCCACGGTGTCATCATCCGCACGGCGGCCGAGGGCGTCAGCGCCGAGGACCTCGCGCGCGACGTGACGTCACTGGCCGAGAAGTGGGCGGCCATCGAGGCCGAAGTCGCCAAGTCGAACCAGCCGCGCCTGGTGTACCGCGACCTGGACCTGGCCGTGCGGGTGCTGCGCGAGGAGCTCAACGACGACTACCGCGGGGTCATCATCGACGACCAGGTGCTCTTCGACAAGGTGCGCGAGTACGTGATGGCGGTCAACCCCGAGCTGGCCGACCGCATCGAGTACTACGAGCGCGACGCCGAGGACCTGCCGCTCTTCGAGCGCTACTTCGTGCACGAGCAGCTCCACCGGGCCCTGGACCGCAAGGTGTTCCTGCCCTCGGGCGGCTCGCTGATCATCGAGCGCACCGAGGCGCTGACCGTCATCGACGTCAACACCGGCAAGAACGTGGGCTCGACCAACCTGGAAGAGACCGTCTTTCGCAACAACCTGGAGGCGGCCGAGGAGGTCGCGCGCCAGCTGCGTCTGCGCGACATCGGCGGCATCATCGTGATCGACTTCATCGACATGGAGTCCAAGCCCAACCGAGAGGCCGTGGCCTCGGCGCTGCGCCAGGCGCTCTCGCGCGACAAGACGCGCACCCAGGTGTTCGACATCTCCGAGCTAGGCCTCGTCGAGATGACGCGCAAGCGCGTCAACGAGGGGCTATTGGAGTCCGTGTCGACCGTGTGCACGGTCTGCGACGGCCGCGGATTCCTGGTCTCGACCGGCCTCTAGGACTCTGATGATCGCGCCGTCGGCTACTATGGACACCTTATGTACGCCGTCATTCGAGTAGGCACGTCCCAGGAGCGGGTGACCGAGGGCCAAGTGGTCCGCGTCGACCTGCGCCCCGAAGAGGTCGGCTCGGCCGTCACCTTCGAGCCCGTCCTGCTGGTCGACGGCGACTCGGTGGTCGCCGGTCCCGCCCTCAAGGGCGCGTCGGTCACCGGTACCATTCTGGGTGACGAGAAAGGGCCGAAGATCCGCGCCCTGACGTACAAGCCCAAGTCGCGCCAGCGTCGCCGCTGGGGTCACCGTCAGAAGTACACGAGCGTCGAGATCACCAAGATCTCGCCCACGGCCTAAGGAGCAACGATGTCCAAGACGAAGGGCGGCGGCTCCACACGCAACGGTCGCGACTCCAACGCCCAGCGCCTGGGCGTCAAGGTGTTCGACGGTACGTCAGTTACGCCAGGGAGCATCATCGTGCGCCAGCGCGGCACCCGGTTTCATCCGGGTCGCAACGTGGGCCTCGGTAAGGATGACACCCTGTTCGCGCTCGCCGAGGGAACCGTGAAGTTTGGCTACCGCGGCGGCCGAAAGCTGGTCGACGTTCTCGTCGATTAGGCTTTCCTCCTAAATACAAACGACCCCCGGGCTCGCGCCCGGGGGTCGTTTGTTTGTTGACGAGACGTCAGCCCTTGACGGCCTTCTTGAAGGTCGACCCGATCGAGACCTTCGGCGCCGTGGAGGCCGCAACCTGGATGGGCTCGCCGGTCTGGGGATTACGAGCCGTGCGAGCCTTGCGGTTGACACGCTCGAAGGACAAGAAGCCCGACAGCACGATCTTCTCGCCATTGGACACGCCGCGAACGACGACGTCCTCGAAGGACTTCAGGACCTCTGCGACCGTGTTCTTGGCCGCCCCACTCTCGGCAACAATTGCATCTACCAACTCGGCCTTGTTCACCGGTCAACTCCTCTTCTTTTTTGGACAACGGCCGGGCGATCTCCCGGCCACCAAACCCATCTTTATCGCCAAAGCCCTGAAAATAGGGGATTTCTCAGGACTCTCGCAGACTCGCGGTTCTACGAGAATTATAAAATACCTGGTCAAGATCAGTTTCACTGACACCGGAGAGGCGCCCTCAACAGGTCGCGGGCCTACCATGGGCCCATGGAACCCATAAATCGCCAGCGTTTGACGGCTCTCGCGGCCCGCGAGCGCGATCACTATCAGGCGCGCAACCCCCAGAGTCGCGCGCTGCATCAAGACGCCCGCCACCTCTTCGCACGGGTCCCGATGACTTGGATGAACAAGTGGGCCGGTGGGTTCCCACTGGGCTTTTCTAAAGCCCGTGGCGCGATGATCACCGACCTGGACGGCCACGAACTCGTCGACTTCGCCTTGGGCGACACCGGCGCGATGGCCGGTCACTCGCCGGCGCCCTTGCTGCGGGCGTTGGACGAGCGTGTCGCGCGCTTGGGTGGCATCACGACGATGCTGCCGACCGAGGACGCCGAGTGGGTGGGCGCGGAGCTGACCCGCCGCTTCGGGCCCACCCAGTGGTCCTTCACGCTGTCGGCCACGGACGCGAACCGGTGGCTGCTGCGCCTGGTGCGACTGGTGACCGGTCGGCCCAAGATCCTCGTCTTCTCCTACTGCTACCACGGCTCGGTCGACGAGACCTTCGTGGTCGTCGACGACCAGGGCCGCGCGGTGTCGCGCTCGGGCAACGTCGGGGCGGCGGTGGATCCGGCGACGACGACGCGGGTCGTTGAGTTCAACGACCTGGCCGCGCTCGAGCGTGAGCTGGGCCACCGCGACGTCGCGGCGGTGTTGACGGAGCCCGCGCTCACCAACGTGGGCATCGTGCTGCCCGAGCCGGGGTTCTTGGAGGGCGTGCGCCGTCTCTGTGACGAGACCGGCACTCTGTTGATCCACGACGAGACGCACACCTTCTCGGCCGGACCCGGTGGGGCGACGAAGCGCTGGGGGCTGCACCCCGACGCGGTCACCATTGGCAAGTCCCTGGGCGGCGGAGTGCCGTGCGGCGCGTACGGACTCTCCCAGGAGTTGGCGGCGCGCGTGGGCGCGGCGGTCGAAGACGGCGCCGACATCGTCGACGTCGGGGGAGTCGGTGGGACCCTCGCGGGTAACGCCATGAGCCTGGCCGCCATGCGCGCGGTGCTCGGCGAGGTGCTGACGGACGAGGCCTTCGAGCACATGGAGGAACTCGCGACTCTCTTCACCGCGGGCGTCACCGACGCCATCACCGCCCACGCGCTGGACTGGTCGATCAGCCAGTTGGGGGCGCGCTGTGAGTACCGCTTCGCGGCTCCGGCACCGACCAGCGGCGGCGACTCGGAGAAGTCAGCCGACCCCCTGCTCGAGGACTTCCTGCACCTCTTCGGCGTCAACCGCGGCGTCGTGTTGACCCCGTTCCACAACATGGCCCTGATGTGTCCGGACACGACGGCCGAGCACGTGGCGACGCACACGCAGATCTTCGATCAGGCCCTGGGCGAACTGCGCGCCTAGGGGATTTTCGGCCCCCTCGTAGGATTGGGTCATGTCCTCGTTCGTTGACTCGGCGCAACTGCACGCCAAGGCCGGCGACGGCGGCGCGGGGTGCGTGAGCTTTCGGCGCGAGGCCCACGTGGCCAAAGGTGGCCCCGACGGCGGTGACGGCGGGCGCGGCGGCGACATCTGGCTGGTGGCCAGCGCCAATCACGCCTCGCTGCTGAACTTTCGTGACCACCCTTTCCGACGCGCGTCCGACGGCGCCCACGGCAGTTCGAAGCGCGCGCACGGCGCGCGCGGAGCTGACGTCGAGGTCCTCGTGCCGGTGGGCACCGTGGTACACGACCGCAACGGCGAGGTCCTGGTCGACCTGGCCGGACCGGGCGACCGGTGGCGCTGCGCCGAGGGTGGCCTCGGCGGGGCGGGCAACGCCCGATTCCTCTCCAACCGGCGGCGGGCCCCGGCGTTCGCCGAACAGGGCGAGCGCGGCGAGGAGCGTTGGTACGACCTGGAGTTGAAGCTCCAGGCCGACGTGGCCTTGATCGGCTTTCCCAACGTTGGAAAGTCCACGCTCATCGCGGCCGTGTCCGCGGCCCGACCCAAAATTGCTGACTATCCCTTCACGACCCTCCAGCCTCACCTGGGTGTGGTGCGTGTCGGGGCGCGCCGGGGCCGGCCCGACGACGCGACCGAGTTCGTGGTGGCCGACATCCCCGGTCTCATCGAAGGTGCGGCCGAGGGCCGCGGGCTCGGTCACGACTTCCTGCGTCACGTGGAGCGCGCGCGGGTTCTGTGCGTGCTGCTGGACCTGTCGGCGAGCGCGCCCATGGACCCCGGGGCCCAGCTCGAGGTTCTTCTGCGCGAGCTGGGTGACTACCAAGCCGATCTGCTGACCCGTCCGCGGGTGGTGGTGGGTTCCAAGGGTGACGTTGCCGACCGCGAGATCGACGGTGTGGCAACGATCTCGGCGGTCACCGGCGCGGGGGTCGATCAGCTGGTCGCCACTTGGGCCGGACTGGTGGCCGCGGCGCGCCGCGAGGACGCTCTGGTGGCCGAGCGAGCGGTGGTCGTGCATCGCCCCGTGCCCGAGGAGATCACCGTGGAGCATCACGGCGCGAACGCGTGGACGGTGGCGGGCAGGCCGGCGCTGCGCGCGGTTCGCCTCAATGATTTGACCGACGACGAGGCGTTGGCCGAGGTGGTCCGGCGGCTGCGCGACTTGGGCGTCGATCGTCTGCTGGCGCGCGCCGGCGCGCGCGATGGCGACGTGGTGAGCGTCGGCCCGCTCACCTTCGAGTGGTTCCGCGACGACGGGGGTGCGGGGCTCGATCGCGACCACCACCGAACGACGCGACGTGAGCGACTTGCGCGGCACGGTCGCCTCGACACCGGTGACGGCGATGACGACGCGTAGCGTCGTCGTCAAGGTCGGCACGTCGTCGGTCACTGACGCCACGGGCGGCGTGGACTTGGGCGTGCTGGACTCGCTGGCCCGCGATGTCGTGGCGCTGCGCGCCGAGGGGTGGCTGGTGGTACTCGTCACCTCGGGGGCCATCACCGCCGGGTGGGCCGAGGTCGGCGCTGGGCGGCCGCGCCCCAACGACGCCGTGACCCTCCAGGCGGTGTCCGCCGTCGGTCAGCCGCTGCTCATGCACGCCTGGCGTGACGCATTCGCCGCGGCGGGGTCGCCGGTGGGACAGGTGCTGCTCGCGCCGCTCGACTTCTCGCACCGCGGTCAGTACCTGCACGCGCGCGACACGCTCAGTGCTCTGAACTCGCTTGGTGTGGTGCCGGTGGTGAACGAGAACGACGCCGTCGCCGACGAGGAGATCCGATTTGGCGACAACGACCGGCTCGCCGCCCTGGTGGCCAACCTGGTCGCAGCGTCGCATTTGGTTCTCTTGACCGACACGGAGGGACTGCTCACTGCCGATCCGCGGTTGGACGACACGGCGACATTGATCGAAGTGGTCACTGCCTTCGACGCGGACCTCGTGGGAGTGGCCGGAGCCAGCCGCTCGGGCGTTGGCAGCGGGGGCATGGCGTCGAAACTGGCCGCGGCGCGCATGGCCACGTGGTCGGGCGTGACGACCGTTATCGCGCCGGCGCGCGCTGCGCAGCCGCTTCGCCAAGCACTCGAAGGCGCGGCCGGCTCGGGTACGACCTTCACCGCACGAACGACGCGACTCTCGGCGCGCAAGGCCTGGATCGCATTCGCGCTCTCGAGCCGGGGGGTCCTGCGCGTGAATGAGGGTGCACGCCGGGCGCTCGAGCACGACGGGCGCAGCCTGCTGCGCGTCGGCGTGACCGCGCACGAGGGCGACTTCGTCGAGGGCGACGCGGTCGAGGTCGTGGGTCCCCAGGGCGAGGTGGTGGCCAAGGGTCTCGTCCGCGTGGGCGCGGAGGACTTCGATGAAGGCGACGTCGTCGTCGTGCACCGCGACGACCTGGTCCTGCTTCAGTGACCCCGAAGTCGCTCCGTTACGCTTGACGCGTGAGTGAGAGCGCGCTGGACGTCCAGGGTCGCGCCGTGCGCGAGGCCGCGCGGGTGCTGGCCCAGGCCAGTGACGAACAGCGCCGCGGGGTCCTGCGCCACGTCGCCGAGCGACTCGAAGCGACCCAGGAGGAGCTCCTGGCCGTCAACGCGGCCGAGGTGGACGCCTACGTCGAGTCCGGACCGGGTCGAGACCGCCTGACGCTGACATCGGCGCGCGTCGCCGCGATGGCTGAGGCGCTGCGCGAACTGGCCAGCGCTCCGGACCCGCTCTACGAGACGCTGGACCATGACGTGCGGCCCAGCGGGCTGCGCGTGGAGAAGATGCGGGTCCCGTTGGGCGTGATCGGCGTGGTCTACGAGAACCGGCCGAACGTGACCTGTGATGTGGCGGGGCTGTGCGTGCGCAGCGCGAACGCCGCCTACCTGCGCGGCTCGTCGTCGGCCGCGTCCACCAATGCATTCCTGGTGGACCTCTGGCACGACGCGCTGGAGAAGGAAGGGCTGCCGCGCGACGCGGTCGCCCTGGTCGCTGACCCCAGTCACGCCACGGCCGTTGAGTTCATGCAGATGACGGACGTGCTGGACTGCCTGATCCCGCGCGGCGGTCCGAGTCTCATCGCCGCGATGCGCGAACACGCCCGGGTGCCCTACGTCCTCGACGGCGACGGCAACTGCCACGTCTTCGTCGACGCGTCGGCCGACCTGGCCATGGCCGAAGCCATCGTGGTGAACGCGAAGACCTCGCGCCCCGGCGTCTGTAACGCGGCTGAGACCCTGATCGTACACCGCGACGTCGCACCCGCCCTGTTGCCGGCCCTGGCCGCGGCGATGCCCGAGGTCGAACTGCGCGCCGATGACGCGGCGCGGGCGTTTCTGCCGGACGCCACGCCCGTGACCGAAGATGACTACGAGCGCGAGTTCCTGGACCTGATCATGGCGGTCAAGACGGTGGACTCGCTGGACGAGGCGATCGCCCACGTCGCGCGATACGGCACCGGCCACTCCGAGGCCATCGTCACGCGCGACTCGGAGAACGCCGAGGCGTGGGTGCGCCGCGTGGACGCGGCCGCCGTGCTGGTCAACGCCTCGACGCGCTTCATTGACGGTGGTGAGCTGGGACTCGGGGGCGAGGTCGGCATCTCGACGCAGAAGTTGCACGCGCGCGGCCCGATGGGCCTGCGCGAGTTGACCTGTCTGAAGTGGGTCGTGCACGGGGAGGGACAGGTCCGGTGAATCTCAATCCGCGCGAGGAGCTCGCCGAGCGTCTCGGTCTCGACCGCGTGCCGCCCGTGCACTTCGACTCGCCGGGCGACGTCCACGCGCGCCTGGCCGCCCACGACTACCTGAGCGATGAAGCCATCGCCTCCGTGACCTACCTGGCCGATCAATTGGCCAAGCCGGTACTCATTGAAGGCCCGGCCGGCACCGGCAAGACCGCGCTGGCGCGCGCCGTGGCCGACGCGGCCGGTGCGCGACTTATCCGTCTGCAGTGCTACGAGGGCCTGGACGAGTCCAAGGCCTTGTATGAGTGGAACTACCGCAAGCAGCTTCTACGCATCCAGGCCGGGCGCAGCGAGGCGGCCGGTGCCGAAGAGTGGACCGCGCTCGAAGAGGACATCTTCGCCGAAGAGTTCCTCCTCACTCGGCCACTACTCGAGGCGATCCGCGCGACCGACCCGGTGGTGTTGCTGATCGACGAGGTCGACCGCGTCGAGCTCGAGACCGAAGCGTTGTTGCTCGAGATCCTCTCGGAGTACCAGGTGTCGATTCCGGAGCTGGGCACGATGCGCGCCCACCAGATCCCGATGGTCTTTCTCACCTCGAACAACACCCGAGAGCTCTCCGAGGCGCTGAAGCGACGCTGCCTGTACCTGCACATCGGGTACCCGACGGTCGAGCGCGAGCGCGACATCATCCTCCAGCGCGTGCCGGGGATCTCGACCGCGCTGGCCGAGCAGATCGCGCGCGTCGTGCGCAGCCTGCGGGGCATCGACCTGAAGAAGGCGCCCTCGGTCTCTGAGACACTCGACTGGGCCCGCACTTTGGTGATCCTGGGGCGCGACGAGATCGGCAACGCGGACGCCGTCGCCACGTTGCACATCCTGCTCAAGTACCAGAGCGACATCGATCGGGCCACCAAGGAACTGCTCAGCGGTCCGCGGACCGTTGCTTAACCTTCTCAACGACTTCGTCGGCGAGCTGCGCGCCGCGGGCCTCCCGGTGAGCATGAGCGAGCACGTCGACGCGGCGCGCGCGATCGAGGTCATCGACCTCACCGATCGTTCGTTGCTCCGCGACAGCCTGGCCGCGACGCTGGTGAAAGACGGCGACCACCTGGCGACCTTCTACACCGCCTTCGACATCTTCTTCGCGACGCGCTCCCTCGAGTCGGCGAGTGACCTATTGGACGAGGCGGGTGGCGCTCAGACCATCGACGGCGGGGCTGGGGCCGAGCGCCAGGGACGGCAACGCGGCGAAGGTTCCGGGGCGTCCTCGCTGTCGGCTCAGGAGCTGTTCGATCTCATCTACCGGGCCCTGCGCGACGGGGACCGCGCCGAGCTGGCCCGCGCGGCCGCCGAGTCGGTGACACGTTTCGCCGGCATGGAACCCGGTCGTCCGGTCGGCGGGACCTACTACCTGTACCGCACGCTGCGCAGCCTGGATCTGGAGACGATGGAGCGTCGCCTCACGTTGCGCGTCGGCGACAAGTCCGACGAGCTCGACGCACGCCTCGCCCGCGACGAGGCCCACGCCCGGGTCGAGGCCCTCAAGCGCGAGATCGAGCGGGTGATCCGCGAACGACTCGTGGCCGACCGCGGCGCCGAGGCGCTAGCGCGTTCGGTGCGACGGCCACTGCCCGAGGACCTCGACGTGATGCACGCCAATCGCGAGGAGATGGCCCAACTCGAGCGAGCCCTGCGCCCGCTCAGCCGCAAGCTGGCGGTACGCCTGGCGCGCCGGCGTCGCCGGCGCCACCGCGGGCCGGTGGACCTGCGCCACACGGTGCGTCGCAGCCTGTCGACCGGTGGCGTGCCGCTCGACCTGCGCTTCAAGCCCCCGCGCCCGGCCAAGCCCGAGATCGTGGTCATCGCCGACGTCTCAGGTTCGGTCGCCTCCTTCGCGCGCTTCACGCTCCACCTGGTTCACGCCATCAGCTCGCAGTTCTCCAAGGTGCGCAGCTTCGTCTTCATCGACGGCCTCGACGAGGTGACCGCACTCTTCGAGGGCGTCGACGACCCGGCCGACGCCGTCGCGCGCATCAACGCCGAGGCCGACGTCGTGGCCTTCGACGGGCACTCGGACTACGGACGGGCCTTCCTCACCTTCCACGAAGGCTTCGCCGAGCAGCTGACGCGACGTTCGACCGTGCTGGTGCTGGGCGACGCGCGCAACAACTACCACCAGGCGCACGCCGAGGTCCTGGCCGACCTGCGCTACCGCGCCAAGGCGCTCTACTGGCTCAACCCAGAGCCCGAGAGCTACTGGAACAGCGGCGACTCGATCATCTCGCAGTACGCGCCCTACTGCGACCGGGTGATCGAGTGCCGCACCCTGCGCCAACTGGAGGCCTTCGTCGGGGGCCTCACGTGACCTGGGCGACGCAGCCACCGCCGGGATTCAAGACGGTCGACGACGTCGCGAAGGGAACTCGGCTCGTGCTGATTCGCCACGGTGAGGCCGAGTGCAACGCGCGTGGCCTGATTGGCGGACCACTCGGGTGCAGCGGACTGACCGATCTGGGGCGCGCTCAGGCCGGCGCGCTGGCCGAGCGCCTGGTGCGCACGCGCGACTTCGACGACGTGACCGCTCTCTACACCTCGGTGCTGCCGCGCGCGATCCAGACCGCGGAGTTGCTGGCGCCGGGCCTACCCGCCGGGCTGACCGCGGTCGCCGACTGCGACCTGTGCGAACTGCACCCCGGGGAGGCCGATGGTCTCACGTGGCAGGAGTTCGTCGACCGCTTCGGCGTTCCGGATTGGGCGAACGATCCCAGCGTGCCTCTGGCGCCGGACGGTGAGTCCTGGACCGGTTTCTACGAGCGCTGCACCAACGCCTTCGAGCGATTGGTAGCGACTCACCCCGGCGAACGGGTGGTCCTCGTTGTGCACGGCGGCGTGGTGGAGCAGGCGATGAAGTCAGTTTTGGACGTGCAACCGGGGGACCGACTGCGACTGATGACCCGGAACTGTTCGATGACCGAGATCGAGTACGACGGCGACAGTGTTCGCCTACTGCGCTACAACGACGTGGCGCCGCTGCCGGCCGCGTAGTCGCGCAGGTACTCGGCCACGTGAAAGGCCATGTCGAGGCTCTGAGTCGCGTTCAGTCGCGGGTCACAGATCGAGGTGTAGTTGAGCTCGAGGTCCGCTTCGTCGAGTCGGGCTCCGCCTCCCAGGCACTCGGTTACGTTGTCGCCGGTCAGTTCGACGTGTAAGCCGCCGGGCCAGGTGCCCAGCGCCTGGTGGACCGCGAAGAACTGCGCGGTCTCGGCCAGGATGTCGTCGAAGTGGCGCGTCTTCTTGCCGCCGACGGCGTAGAAGGTGTTGCCGTGCATGGGGTCGCAGGTCCACAGTTCGTGGCGTCCTTCGTCGCGCAGCCGTTCGACCAGGGGCGGGAGCGTCTGGCCGATCAGTTCTTGGCCCATGCGCGAGATGAGCGTCAGGCGCCCGGGGGTGTTCTCGGGATTGAGCACCTCGGCGAGCGCCAACAGCTCGTCGACGTCCATGGTCGGACCCACCTTGAGGCCGAGGGGGTTGCCGACGCCGCGCACGAACTCCACGTGGGCGCCATCGAGCTGGCGGGTGCGGTCGCCGACCCACAGCATGTGCGCCGAGCAGTCGTACCAGTCGCCGGTCAGCGAGTCGCGCCGGGTGAGCGCCTGCTCGTAGGGCAGGATCAGCGCCTCGTGGCTGGTGTAGAAGTCGACGCCCTGCAGCGACGAGTCGTCGTGCAGGTCGATCCCGCACGCGCGCATGAAGGCCAGGGCCCGCTCGATCTCGTCGGCCAGCATCGCGTAGCGCTTGCCCTCGAGCGAGTTGGCGACGAACTCCTGGTTCCACGCGTGGACCCGGTTGAGCGCGGCGAAGCCGCCCGTGGTGAACGCGCGCAGGAGGTTGAGCGTGGCCACGCTCTGGTGGTAGGCGGCCAGCATGCGCTCCGGGTCGGGTCGTCGGCTCTCGGGCGTGAAGTCGTCGCCGTTGACGATGTGGCCGCGGAAGGACTCCAGGCGCACACCGGCGCGCTCCTCGAAGTCCGCGGTGCGCGGCTTGGCGAACTGCCCGGCGATGCGCCCCACCTTGATCACCGGTACGCCGACGGCGTAGGTGAGCGCCACCGCCATCTGCAGGATGATCTTGAGTTTGTCGCGGATGGCGTCGGCCGAACCCTCGTCGAAGGACTCGGCGCAGTCGCCGGCCTGGAGGAGGAAGGCCTGTCCCTCGCTGGCGTCAGCCAGGTGCTGGCGCAGTCGACGGGCCTCGCCGGCGAAGACCAGGGGAGGGCGACGGGCGAGTTCGAGCTCCACGCGAGCCAGGTGCGCTTCGTCGGGCCAGTTCGGGCTCTGGGTGATCGGGCGAGCGCGCCACGACGCGGGGTCCCACGTGCTCGGACGCGTCTCCATCGTTCAAGCGTACGGGTTCACCGGGCGCGACAACAATCGCCGCGTAATCTGGCCGACGTGCCCCCTCGACGTGTCGGCCTGTTCGGGGGCACCTTCAATCCGCCGCACCGCGGCCACGTGGCCGTGTTGCGCGCCGCGGCCCAGATGGGACTCTTCGACCTGCTGGAGGTGACCGTCGCCGGTGACCCCTACCAGAAGCGTGACCGCGGTGACCTGATGCCCGCGGACCAACGACTGGAGATGGCCGTCGCCGCGTTCGCGCACCTGCCCCTGGTGGAGGTCTCGGACCGCGAACTGCGTCGCGAGGGACCCACGTACACGATCGACACCGTGCGCGAGTTGCTCGACGCCGGTGACGTCGTTGACCTCATCGTGGGCGCGGATCTCGCTGACCAGTTGGACAGCTGGCACGACGCCGAGGAGCTCTCGCGCCTGGTGCGCGTGGGTGTGGTGCCGCGCCCGGGCGGCGAGGGCAAGTTGGCATCGGGTTGGCGCGGCTACGAGATCGCGATGGACCCGGTCGACCTGTCCAGCACGTTCATTCGTGATCTGTCACCGACGCAGGACGATCTCGCCCAATTCCTTCCCGACGAGATCATTCCGCTCTACCAGAGCTACCGGGGCTAGAGTTCGTGCGTAATGGCGGTCCGAGCCTTCGACCTGAGCGCACCCCAGTCGACCCGACTGACGGCCCCACCGGCGCCCCGCCGTCGCCAAGACATTCGCCGGGCGCGCCAGCGCTGGGCGATCGTCGGCTTCGTCTCACTGGTCACCCCCTTCGCCGCGGCGATGATCGTGTTGGGAGCATCGCACTGAGTGAGGCGGCCGACTGAGTGAGGTGGCCTTCTGAGTGAGTCGTCGAACGTCGGCGACCCCGTGCGCGGTCCCCAGAACAGTTACGTGACCACCGTCGTCGGGGCCACGCTGCGCGCGGCCGAGGAGAAGTCGGCGCTCGATCCCGTGGTGCTGGACCTGCGCGGAGTGGTCGACACCTTTGACGCGCTGATCGTGATCTCGGGGCGCAACGACCGCCAGGTGCGCGCCCTGGCCGAGGAGGTCGAGCGCCTCAACACCCTCGCCGGCGTGCAACCTCTCCACGTCGAGGGACTCACCGAGGGCGAGTGGGTGGCGATCGACTACGGCGACGTCATCGTGCACGTCTTTGACGAGGTCGACCGCGAGTACTACGACCTCGAGCACCTGTGGTCGGTGCCGGCCTCACGACCCGAGCGAGCGGCTCAGGGGTTGAGCAGCGAGGCGTAGTCCGCCTCGGTCACCTTGACGAGAGTCCCGCCGCCGGGCAGGAGCAGCTTCTCGGGCACGCCGCCCACGGTCACCACGATCCCGGCGTTCGCGCCCACGGCGCGCGCGGTAAAAACCAGCTGTCCCACCGCCAGCACCTCTTCGGCCGGGGTCAACGACGACAACGGCTTGGCCAGGGCGATGGTGCCGAGACCTTTTTTGTTGATCGTCGCCTGGAGGATCACGAGGTCGTGCGGCAGGGCGCTGGTGTAGCCCGCGGACGACTCGATCAGGGTCGGGCCGAGCACCAGTTCTCGCAGCACGGAGTCAAGGTTGGGTGGCGAGGGCACGATCCGGCTGGAGGGAGTGAGGTGCCCGGTGGCGTCGACGACGTAGACCGGCTGGGTCACGAAGATCACCCGCGCGCCGTTGGTACCGGGAATGGTCGGATCGAGCAGTCCGAACTTGACGGCGTGGCGGGGCAGGGCGATCGGCGTGCTCGCGGTGGGCACCAGGGTGCACCCCGCCAGGGCCAGTGCCGCCACGGCGAGGAAGACCAGTGCGCGCGGTCTCACTCACCCTCCTTGGACAACGGCAACACGATCTCGAATCGGCTCCCGCCCTCGGGGCTGACGCCGGCGGTGATTGCTCCGCGGAAGGAGGTCACGTGGTCGCGCACCAGCGCCAGGCCGAGCCCGGTGCCGCGGGTCGAGCTGCGGTCGTGGGCGGCGCGGCCGCGAAAGAAGCGCGCGAAGATCTGTTCGCGCTCGTCCTCGGGAATGCCGGGGCCGGCGTCGTCGACGTCCAAGACCAGTGAGCCGCCGGCCACGCCCACCCGAACCGCCACCGCGTCGCCCCCGTACTGGTGGGCGTTGACGATGAGATTGGTCACCACCCGCTCGAAGCGGCGTCGGTCGACACTGACCTTCGCGTCATCGAGGTCGCCCTCGACCAGGATGAGCGGCTCGTCGAGCGAGTGGTGCAGCGCCGCGCTACGCACCGACTGACGCACCAGCTCCACGGCCCCGACGGTCTCGATCACCAGCGCCGACGCGCCGGCGTCGGACCGTGCGATCTCCAGCAGGTCCTCGACCAGCACCCGAAAGATCGACAGGTCCGCGGTGAGCAGGTCCAGGCTCTCGCGCGCCGCGGGGTTGAGCTCGTCTCGGTGCTGCTGGAGTACCGAGGCCGTGGTGGTCAAGGTGGTGAGCGGGCTCCGCAGCTCGTGACTGACGTCGCTCGCGAATCGCGCGTCGCGTTCCATGCGATCGACGAGCTGGCTGACCATTGTGTTGAACGACTCGGTCAACTGCTGGACCTCGCGGTCGGCCTGGCCCACGGCGAGGCGGGTGGTCAGTTCGCCCTCGGCAATGAGGGCCGCCGCTGCCGAGACCCGCTCCAGCGGGCGCACCGCGCGGCGCGACGCCCACAGGCCCCCGCCGATGCCGATCAACGTGGTGGCCAGCGCTCCGACGCCCAGCAGCTCGAGCAGGTTGCGCAGTGTGTGCTCGAGCGGGTCGAGTTGGAAGATCTCGTAGACCGTCGTCTCGACGGCCGGGATGGGCACGCCGACCACGAACAGCAGGTGACCGTTGACGTTGATCGTCTGCTCCGCGGCGGCGCCGGAGTCGACCGTGTGCAAGATGCCGGTCGGCACGTCGGCCGCGACGGCGCCGCGACTGCGTGAGAGCCACTGGCTGTGCGTGCGCACGAGCACGTTGGACGCGGTGGCCTGCTCGATGGAGTTGAGCAGGCTCGGCAGCGCCGGCGGCGACGTGTAGAGGGTGTTGCGGATGAGGGCCGCGTTGACGAAGCTGTCGCGCTCGTCGGTGTGCTGCCGGTCGCTGACCAGCACGCGCTGGACGCCGAAGTAGGTGAGGGAGGCGAAGAGCGAACTGAGCACCAGCGCGCCCAGGCCAAAGGTGATGAGCAACCGGAGCCGAAGACTCCGACGATGCACTAGTGCACCAGCTTGTAGCCCGCCCCGCGCACGGTGACGAGGAACACCGGGTTGGCCGGGTCCGGCTCGATCTTGGTTCGCAGGCGTCGGATGTGCACGTCGACCAGGCGGCTGTCGCCGAAGTAGTCGTAGCCCCAGACGCGTTCGAGCAGGTCCTCGCGCGACAGCACCTTGCCCCCCACCGAGGCCAGGTCGGTGAGCAGTCGGAACTCTGTCGAGGTCAGGTGCAGTTCGGTCCCGTCGTCACGGCGCACCACACCCTCGTCGGGCACGACGCGCAGGTGGCCCAGCGTGAACGCGTGCGCACCTTTGTCGGGGCGTCGTCGCAGGTGCGCGCGCACGCGCGCGAGGAGCTCTTCGGGCACGAACGGCTTGATGACGTAGTCGTCGGCGCCGGACTCGAGCCCCAGCACCACGTCGGCCGTCTCGTCACGTGCCGAGACGATCACGATTGGCAGGTCGCTCGTGGCCCGCAGGGCCTGGCAGGTCTCGAAGCCCGACATGCCCGGCAACATGACGTCGACGATGGCCACGTCCGCGCTCATGCGTGAGAAGAGCGCGACGCCGACCTCACCGGTCGCCGCGTCGTCGACGTCGTAGCCCACGCCCTCGAACATGAGTCGCAGGGCGGTACGTATGTGATCGTCGTCCTCCACGATCAGGATCCGTGCCACGTCCGCTCCTTCGGTCAACGAACACCTTACCGAGGTCGTCGCTGCGCCCCAAGGCGCTCACTAGCCTGAAGGCGTGCCGGGAACGTCCGTGACGCAGCGTGCCGACCCGTGGCGCGTTGCCGAGTATCGCCGGACCTTGCGCGTCGGAGAACGCTCGCCGGCGACCGAGCGCGCCTACGCGGCCGACGTCACGCACTTCGCCGAGTGGTCCGCCGAGCGCGGCTCGACCACCCCGCGCGAGGTCACACACCGCACGCTGCGCGGGTACCTGGCGTTCATGACCGAGCGTGGCGACCAGCGCTCGTCGATCGCGCGTCGGCGCGCGTCGCTGCGCGGGTACTTCGCCTGGCTGGTGGACCGCGGACTGATCGATGAGAATCCGGCGGTGCGGCTGTCGGCGCCGCGGCCCAACTCGACGCTGCCGCGCATCGTCGTGCGCGAGCAACTCGACGTCCTGCTCGACGAGCCCTGGGGCGAGGACGAGTGGGCGGTGCGCGACCGGGCCGTCTGCGAGGTGCTCTACGGTGCGGGCCTGCGCGTCAGCGAGCTGTGCGACCTCAACCTGGCCAGCGTCGACTACGACCAGGGACTACTGCGCGTCGTGGGCAAGGGCAACAAGGAGCGCGTCGTGCCGCTGCACGACCGGGGTCTGGCCGCGCTGCGACTGTGGGTCGACGACGCCCGCGAGGACGTAGCGAATTCTGAGTCGCCGCCCGACGCGCTGTTCTTCAACCGACGCGGCCGGCGCCTCGGACCGCGCGATGTGCGCCGACTGCTCGACCAGCGCGTGGCGCGGGGCCACGTGCACCCGCACGCGCTGCGACACACCTACGCCACCCACCTGCTCGAGGGCGGCGCGGACCTACGCGTGGTCCAAGAGCTGCTCGGTCACGAGAGCCTGACGACGACCCAGCTGTACACGCACGTCTCCAAGTCGCGCCTGCAGAAGGTCCACCGCACGACCCATCCGCGGGGGTAAAAGCCAGCGAGTAGGATGGTCGGGCTCTCCCGCGGTGGGCGAGCAGTGAGATGCCCCCGTGGTTTCGTACGGTCGCCGTTCGCGGTGCTCCACGGGGGTCGAGCAACCGAACGGAAGGAAACCATACGTGGCTCTCGTCACCTTGCAAGAACTCCTCGACTCGGGCGTGCACTTCGGGCACCAGACCCGGCGCTGGAACCCCAAAATGCGCCGCTTCATCCTCGGCGAGCGCAACGGCATCTACCTGATCGACCTGCGCAAGACCCTGGCTGGCATCGAGGCGGCCTACGCCTACGTGCGCGACCTGGTCGCTGGTGGCGGCACCATCCTCTTCGTGGGCACCAAGAAGCAGACCCAGGGCCCGATCGCCGACTACGCCGAGGCCTGCGGCATGCCCTTCGTGAACCAGCGCTGGCTAGGTGGCATGCTCACCAACTTCACCACCGTCCACGGGCGCGTGAAGCGCCTGGTCGAGTTGCGCAACATGCAGCGCGCTGGCGACTTCGACAACATGCCCAAGCGCGAGGCCCTGCGCCACACGCGCGAACTGGAGAAGCTCGACCGCAACCTGTCGGGCATCTCGGGTCTCGAGCGCGTGCCCGACGCCGTCTTCGTGATCGACACGAAGAAGGAACACATCGCCGTGACCGAAGCGCGCAAGCTCGGTCTGCCGGTCGTGGCCGTCGTGGACACGAACTGTGACCCGGACGTCATCGACTTCGTGATTCCCGGCAACGACGACGCGATCCGCGCAGGCGCGCTGCTGTGCCGTCTGGTGGCCG
>Ga0307372_10002783_pt1 | contig 28541 bp, 23 predicted proteins | sample OX1MG_FD_202533 | JGI IMG/M metagenome (GOLD analysis project Ga0307372, IMG submission 202533) | Soil microbial communities from Risofladan, Vaasa, Finland - OX-1 | ecosystem: Environmental > Terrestrial > Soil > Coastal area > Acid sulfate soil | place: Finland: Risofladan, Vaasa | collected... | reverse complement strand
GAGCAAAAACCGTTGGCACCGTCGGGTTCAGGTTCGCCCCCAGAAATTGCGCAATGCTTGGCCACGTCCCCGTATAGTTTTGGGAAGACTGCATCACCGCGGCCCAGTTGTCGAAGAAACGCCCAGCCGACGTTCGCAGAACGGTCTTCGAATCCAGCCGGTAGGCGATGCCTAGCCGCGGCTGGATATTGTCATAAGTGTTGTGGAAAATCGAGTGGTTTGCGGCCGGAGTCACCACCACGTGGGCGGGCAGCGTTCCCCCTGGGATACAGGGGGCGTGCCCGACTGTGGCGCAAGATGGGGGCTGCCCCTGCAGAACGTAAGTTCCATTGTTGAGGTTCAGATCTCCAATGTAGAGGTTCCCATCGCTTAGGCTACCTTCGATCGGCCTCAATGTGAAGTCGTAGCGCATCCCCAGGTTAATCGTCAGCCGGTCGGAGGCTTTCAGTTGGTCTTGGAAGTAGGTTCCCTCGATCCACCCTCCGTATTGTGTCGTTAAGGTACCCCGCAGGGAGGCGCTATCGGGCACACCGAGAAGGAAGGATCCCAGCGGACTACCGCCGGTCGAGTTTTCCAGATTGGAGGTCTCAAAGCTGGTATAAGTTTCGTTGCCGTAATTGTCGATTGCGCCCTTTCCGAAGGCGCTGGTGTACCCAACTTTGTTGATGTCGAAGCCCATCTGGAAGGTGTTCTTTCCCTGAACCTTTGTGAAATCACCCTTCCCTTCCCACACGTCGGAAGCAGGGGACTCGAAGTAGCCTTGGCCCCCGCCCAGAAAGCCGGTAATGCCCATTCCTGGAATCTGACAGTGGTTCGGCCCATACTGGAAGAAACAGGCAAAACCGGGAGCGAATCCCGCTTGCTGAATAAGGTTGGTTGGAGCATTCGAGAATTGCGTGTTCTGAACGAGACTGGTCAGGTTATGTCCGAACTCCAGTTGCATGGTCGCGGTAGGGCTGAAAGTCCGGAGCCAACTCACCCCAATGTTCTTACCCACAGTGGTCTGGTTCTGCGCCAAGCCCGCAAATCCTCCTGCGTTCACTACCGGCTGGTTGAACCAGCTATCCCGGAACCAAACCGAATTGTTGTCATTCAACGTCTCATCAATCCGAACGTTGTATTCGTCCTGGTTGGTTTGGTTCTGAAAGGTGTTTTCACCATTGATTCCCGGAATGCCGGTGGCAACCGGGGCTGGGAATAGGGCTTTGGCGTAAGCAACCATTCCCTGATTGATCATGCTCTGCGGAATTTGGTTGTTAGGGAAAGGATCACGCAACAGTTTGCCGGGGTTATTGGGATCCGGGCGGGTCGTATACGGGTTGTAAATCTGCTGGGGAATCGAACTGAGATCTCCCGACAGTTCGGCCGGTGTCGGGACCGTGTAGAGGCTCTGGTCCTGTTGCAACTCACGAAAGCCCTCATAGTCGAAAAAGAAGAAAGTTTTGTCGCGGCCGTTGTAGTGAGGCAGGATTACTGGGCCGCCCACGCTTCCACCGAATTGGTTTTGCTTGAACGGAATAGTGTTGGCGAAGAATGGATTGCGCGCGTCGAAGGCGTTATTCCGCAGGAACTCCCAAAGGGAGCCGTGGAACTGGTTGGTGCCCGATTTGGTCACAACGTTAATGATGCCACCTAGGGCCCCGCCAAACTGCGCGGTGTCGTTGTGTGACTGCACTTTGAACTCCTGGATGTCATCCACTACTGGCGAGACTGCATAGGCGCTCGCGTAATCGTTCTGGTTGTTGATTCCATCCAAAAAATAGAAATTGCTGCGGTTCGTCTGCCCATTCACGGAAGGAAAAGTAAAGGCGCCGACGGGATTCGCCATGAAGCCGTTACTTTGAGACGTGTTGATAGGACTCACGCCAGGGGTGAGGCTCAGTAATTCCGTGAAATTCCTACCATTCAAAGGAAGGTCATTGACCTCTCGGGTTTGGACGGCGGTTCCAAGTTCTGCGGTGGAGGTCTCAACAGTTGCAGCCGTCGCGGAAACTGTGACTTCTTGCTGTGATGTGCCCACTTGCAGCTTAAAGTCATAACTCGTGGTCTGGTTAACTTGGACCAGAAGGTTGGTTTCTGTCGCGGTGACGAACCCTAGTCTGGACACCGCGAGCGTGTATCTTCCCGGAGGGATGTCCAACAAGGCATAGATCCCAGCATCGTTCGTCCGGGTGGTGCGCATGACCCCGGTTGCAACATTCTTGAGGGCTACAGCCGCCTGCGGGATCACTGCGCCGGAAGCGTCGCGCACGGTGCCGTTGATCGCGCCCGTTGAAACCTGAGCCATGCCTCTCGCGGCAAAGAAGGAGCATGCGACTGAAAACAGAAGAACGGAAAACCCCATGAAGGCCCACCGAGGCAGATCTGGATTCGCCTGACTGTTCTGGCTTCTCATTGATGTAGCCCTCCCGAGATTTATTGAAATACTTCCCCATGCTTGACGGCAAATCTAGTTTTAATTGTTTGTCATGTCAATTAGAATTATCAGAAGATATTGTTCTAATTGCGAGACAGATTCGGACTATACTTGGAAGAGGAATTTAATGAATCTCCAGCGGTTAGAAATGCTCAAGGCGGTCGTCGAATCAGGAAGTTATTCCCGGGCGGGGCAGCAATTGAATATTTCACATTCGGCCATCCACCGGCAAATTAAGATCCTGGAAGAAGAAATCCACGAACGCGCGCTGAGAAGAAATGGGAGGCGAATGGAGCTCACCGAGGCGGGGAGGGTTCTGGTGGAACTTGCTTCCCGACTTCAGCGGGAGATCTCATCTGCAACCCGTCAGATCAACGAGTTTAACCAAATGGTTTCAGGTCACTTGCGAATTGGTACAGGAAGTACGATCCTTGTTTCTTTCCTGCCATCCGTCTTGCAACGCTTCAGGGAGAAATTTCCGGGGGTCGAAATCTATGTGGTGACGACCACAAGCGATGATGTCATCGAGGAAGTTGAAAAGGGCAAATTGGACATCGGTGTGGTCATCAATCCGGCTGATGTTCCCCGCGGTAAGTACCGGGTCGAGTGCGAAATTCTTTACCGGGAGGAGTTCCTCTGGGCCATTGGCCGGAAACATCCACTTGCGAACAAAAAATTCGTTTCCTTGCTCGATATGGTGAAGTATCCGTTCATCATGACTCCCAAGAGGAGCCACATTCGCCGTCTCTTCGAACGCACATTCGAAAAGGCAAGACTTCATCCCAGGATCACCGTTGAGCTCGAAAACGAAGAGGCCATCGAAAAACTTGCGGCCATCAATATTGGGGTTGCGCTCCTCCCCACCCATCGCCCGCCCAATGAGGGCATCCACTATTTCCGGCTCCCGCGATCGCCCATTATTTGCGAGATCGGTTTGGTTCTTCCCAGGCGAGATTACCTTGCGAGGGCAGTACGGGAATTCGTCCGCATCTGCCATGAGACAAGACCATTGCCCGGCGCGTTGCAGTAAGGGAAGAGGGCCTTCTAACCAACAGGGTCCCACCATTGCCAACAAGTGCGAGTCCTCAGTGATGAGCTGAGAGCATTGTACCCTCGCACGCGGTCACGCCCATTCGCGGCGCCGTTCCCAAATGCAATTGGCGGCGCGCTGGGCATGCGCCCCTGTCGTGCTGCACGAAAGAGTGTGGTGCAGTCGCGCTTGAGCGCGGCGGCGAACCGGGCCAACCGCGGGGGCGACACTCGACGTCGTCCATATTCCAATCGCGGTCGACGGATTGAGAATTCAAGCCGAGGAGTTTTTGGAGGAAAGCTGGGCTCAAACGGGCGACGACAGCATATGGGGCGGGGTTCGAGGGGTTCGAAGACGGGATTGAAGTCGGCCACGGCACCGGTTCAGTGTCCGAAGATGGAAGAGCAGGTGGGAACGGTTGTCGGGAAAATGGCTTAAGGTCTATAGTAGTCGATCGTTAACGGAATGGATCTGTCTCCGGAAGTTCGCTTCCCGGCGGGACATGCGGCGCGGGCCACACGCTTCGCCCTCTACGATTTGCGCACGCGAACAAGAGCGGCAAGATACACGGTAAGACCAGACGAGTCAAGTGGAAAGGCGGACACTTGCCACAGCACAGTGAGTCGAGACGGATAGAGCGGCAGCGCGGGGGCCAGAACCCAGGGTTTCCGCTCCTCGCGCAAATAAATCCTGGTTTACTGCAACGGAAACATTTGCACTTCCGCCAAGAGCAGGCTAAGATGCTCTGGCAGGCCGCACCCCTCGTCGTCAATTCCAACGCGGTCGCCACGGGGACAGTCCCAATATGTGGTGGGAGAAGAAAGGCCAAACTTCGGCTGAACCTCCGAGGCCACGGGTGGATACTCCACCCTCGCCTCCGCCGGTTCGAATCGAAATCACCGCTCCCATTGCGGCCGTCCCCGGGACCTCATCTCCCCGAACGGAAAACCCAATGAATGAAAATATGATGAAATCCCCCAACATCAGCCCTTCCGTCGGCCACCAAACGCTTCTCGGAGGTTCGGTCGTCCTGCGCGGAGATTTGAGCGCGGATGAAGACTTGGTGATCGACGGTCAATTTGATGGTTCGATCAGCCTCAAGGATCACACGCTTACCGTGGGCCAGCACGGTAAGGTGAAGGCGGACATCACGGCCCGGCAGGTGGTGGTGGGCGGCGTGGTGGAAGGAAAGATTTCCGCCAAGGAAAAGATTGACATCCGCAAGACGGGCCACGTGATTGGTGACTTGCTCTCAGCGGGGGTTGCAATCGAGGATGGCGCCTACTTCAAGGGAAGCATTGAAATCCAGCGCGATGACATCAAGGCCACTTCCAAGTCGGCGGCCTCGCTGAGCGCCTGAAGCCGTCTCGGATGCTGGGCTGATGCCACCTTACCTTCCTGTCCAGATCATCCCCTCAGCGGCGTAGAGTCGCAGTCTGCTGTAGCGGCGCTCTATGAGCGCCGGAAACCGTTGAGGATTCAAGCTCGGCGCTCACAGAGCGCCGCTACCGCAAACAAACTGAGACATCCCCTCCGGCGACGATAGGGGGCGAATTCTACCTCATCAATGCTATGATGCTAGTGTGGATCAGTCGCCGGGACCGATACACGCCCAGATTCAAGCACTGGGGTTGGTTAGGCTCCAGCACTTGTAACCAGGCTCAGAAAAAGGGCTGGGGGATTGTTAAGCCATGATGCGCGGTACGGGCCGCGAGACTTCTGCGGGGCTGGCTGCGGGCCACCCGGCGATAGCAACGAGCCAGGGGCTTACATGGCTCTGGCAACACTTGCAGGAAGTCCGGCATCCTTATATCCTCGACTGCGGGGCGATCTCTCCAGCCACACTCAAAGTCCTCATGGAGCGGAAGGCCAAGCTGTTCGTGGCCGATTTGCTCTCCGTGAGTCTGGATGGCGAGGCAAAACTCTGGGACCGCAATCAGAAAGTTGCAGTCTTCAAGACCTCAGAATTCATATCCTATCTTCCCGATGTTCCCACCGGTTCCCTGTCTGCCATCCTGTCCTGGAACCTTCTGGACCTTTTGCCGGAAGCAGCACGGCTTGCGGTGATGGATAAGCTCTTTTCGTTTTTGCAGCCGCTCGGTGTGATTTTTTCGTTTCTGCGGGAGCCCAGCCAGAAACTGGGTGTCGGCAGGCGGTGGTGGCTGGAATCCCAAAATCAAGTCCGAATGGACCAGGACGAGAAAAGGGCCTTCCCTTACCCCCCCGTCTCCAACCGGGGAATAGAGAAGCTTGTGCCTGGAGGAAATGTTAAAATCTTCCTCACGCGCTCAGGACGGCGCGAAGTTCTGTCGATTAAAGGGTAGGCCCCGGCAAAGCGAACGACCGCAAGACTCCGCGTCCCCCGAGCGATTTGGAAGCGAGCGATCGCCGGGGGGTAATTTTTGTCCCACCGGGAAGCAGCCGGCGGGATGGATGGTGAGCAAGAACGAAAATGTTGAGATGGAACGCAGCAGGTGTCCGAAGAGGCAGAGGGCTGTGGATCAGATGGAGGGATGCAATGAGTAGCAGCAAACCAGCAGTTTCCGGCAGAGGCAAGGGCTGGAGACGGGCCATGGGGATATGTGCCGGTTTGGTTCTGGGAGGGGCATTGCTGTCGAGTGGCCTCGTCTTCCAAAGCGTTCGGCGGATGGCTCTCTCGTCTCACAACTCCGGGCTTCGGACTCCGAGCCAAAAGGTCGTTGCCGTTTCGGATCAACCCCATTTTGCTTCGCAAACCAGCCACCTTACCGGCGCTGGCACTTTGAGCAGCAGCGGCCTGAAAATGGGGCAAGCAGCGCGGAAAAGGGCCGCTGCCAAATTGGCCCGGCTACCGGTTAGCTTCGAGCCGAATGAGGGACAAGCCGATCCAAGAGTCCAATTCCTCTCTCGCAGCAATGGCTTCACGCTCTTGCTGGAGCGGGATGGAGCCGTGCTGGATCTCCCCAACGTCGCAGCACCAGCGGTTTGGGGGAAATTCCGGGAGGCCACGGGATCATCTCTTGCAAAAAGAAAGCAAGCCCCACGCACCCATGCCGTGGTGTCCTCTGTCCTACGTTTGGAACTGGTGGGAGGAAACCGTTCGGCACAGGTCTCGGGTGAGCAGAGACTTCCCGGCAAAAGCAATTACTTCATTGGCGCGAACTCCCGGCAATGGCGCACCAACGTTCCGCAGTTCGGACGTGTACGGTATCGCGGCGTCTACCCCGGCGTGGACTTGGTTTACTACGGCGATCCGGGGCAGCTTGAATACGATTTCGTGGTGGCGCCGGGCGCCGACCCTGGCAAGATCCGATGGAACTTTGCGGGGTTGGCTGCAACGGCTCATGGTTCCACGCTCCGCATCGACTCCCACGGCAACTTGATTGTACAGATGGAAGGCAACCGGCTCGTATTCCACAAGCCCGTAGTTTACCAGCCCGGGGTTGGAAGGCTCCCCGTTGCGGAAGCCGCCAACGAGCGCGGCCTGTCCAAGTCCGGCGTCAAGGTGCTGAACGGCAGCTATCTTGTGTCCCGGAACAATCAGGTGAGTTTTTCCCTGGATGCTTATGACAAAACCAAGCCCTTGGTGATCGACCCAACGTTGAGCTACTCCACTTACCTGGGTGGCACGGGCAATGACCAGGCTGACGACGTCGTGCTGGACTCCGCCGGCAATATTTATATGATCGGCACCACGGCTTCCGCGAATTTCCCTTTACAGAATGCATATCAGTCCACCTGCACCAGTTGCGTGACGGGTTCGCCGGATGTTTTTATCACCGAACTGAGTGCGGATGGAAGCAAGCTGGTTTTTTCGACGTTCCTGGGCGGAAGCTCCGAGGATGATGGCAACGGGATCGCTCTCGATTCTTCCGGCAATATCTACATTGACGGACGGTCCTTCTCGAGTGATTTCCCGGTATCATCCAATGCTTTCCAACCAACCTGCTTAAGTTGCTCCACCGGACTGCCGGACGTCTTTGCGGCGGAGCTTCCTCCGGGTGGCGCGTCGCTGACTTACTCGACTTATTTGGGTGGTACCGGAGAGGATGACGCGTTTGGTATCGCCGTGGATTCTTCGGGAGACGCCTACATCGTCGGGCGGACCAATTCCTCAAATTTCCCTACACAGAGTCCTTACCAGTCAACATTGAAAGGCGGCTTCGATATATTTGTTACAAAGTTCAAGCCCCTCGGCGCAGGATTGGTTTACTCCACTTACCTCGGCGGATTAAGTCAAGATTATGGCTTCGCCATTGCCGTTGATTCAAAGGGAGGCGCCTATGTCACTGGCCAGACCACTTCGAACGACTTCCCAACCACAACGGGCGCCTATCAAACCAGTTTCGGAGGAAATCAGAATGTCTTCGTTGCCAAGTTCAAGCCCTCCGGCGCCGGCCTTGCTTACTCGACCTATTTAGGAGGGACCGGACAGGATTCCGGCCGCTCCATTGCCGTAGACGCTGCGGGCAATGCCTACGTAGCGGGCGCCACAAGCTCCACGAGTTTCCCGGTGTTGAACGCGCCGCAGCCCAATTTTGGTGGCGGCGGAAGCAACGGTTTCATTGCCAAGTTGAATCCGGCAGGAAGCGCTCTAGTCTACTCCACCTACCTGGGTGGATCCGGTACGGACATTGCCGGTTCGATCGCGTTGGATAAAGGAAACCGGGCCTACATCGCGGGGGAAACCGGCTCCACAAATTTCCCAATGGCAAACGCGCTCACCGGCCAATCGAAGTACAGTGGAAACCAGGATGCTTTTGTAACCAAGCTCTCGCCCGGAGGCTGCGCCTTCGCCTTCTCTACCTACCTGGGTGGAATCTCTCAGGACATTGCCAACGGCATCGCCGTTACACCGGCCGGCAATCCGGTCGTTGTGGGGGAAACGACCTCCAACAACTTCCCCGTCACCAGTAATGCCTTTCAGTCTAAGACCGCTGGGAAAGCTGATGTCTTCGTCTCCTTGCTCACTGGCTTAACGGGTCCGGTTGACTGTTTCTCTCCGGCAGTCCTCAAATTTTCGGGCCAAGTGGTCACCACTACCAGTTCAGCGCAAACGGTCACGCTGACCAACGATGGTGAAAACCTTCTCTCCATCTCCACCATTGGCACTACCGCTGAATTTACAGAGACGAACACCTGCATCGGGAGTGGGAGCAGTACCGGGACAGTGCAACCCGGGTCGAATTGTACCATTTCGCTCACTTTCACCCCAGTGGGTCCGGGAAACCAGCTCGGCGCCCTGACGGTGACTGACAACGGGCCCAATAGTCCTCACACCATCGCCATGAACGGCGTTGGGCAAGACTTTGCATTTACGGCCAACCCGCCCTCGGTCACCATTGGCGCGGGCCGCCAGGCACAGTACACGGTAACGGTCAGCCCGATTTCCGGCTTCAATCAAACCGTTGCCTTGACTTGCGCGGGCGCGCCACCGGATTCCACCTGCACCTTGAATCCCAAGTCGGTCACCCTGGATGGAACGAGCGCCCAGACGGTGACCCTTGCCGTGGCCACCACCGCCCGTTCCGGCAACGTTTTCCCTCGAACCACTCCCCGCATTCCCCCGGCTCTATTGCGGTGGAAACTCGATCTGGCCGGAATGATATTTCTGGTCCTATTGACGATTCTGTCTGTGGCGGTGGCGCGGAGGCAAGTGCCGGGAACCATGCGGCGCACTTTCCGAACCGGCGCGGTGATGTTTGCCGTACTGGCACTCGTGCTCCTCTTTTGGAGTTCCTGCGGAGGTAACGGCACGCTTCCCACCGGTACACCGGTCGGGAAATACGGCATCACTGTGACCGGGACGGACGGGACGCTGAGCCACGGCGTTCAGCTCGGATTGAAGGTGAATTGACGCTGTCCGCCCGTCGTGCCGGTCATCGTTTTAAGGGCGGATTTTGTGGCCCCTCGGTCCGGGGCTGTCCCAGCGCGGCCACCAGGATTGCCCTTCCGTCTTAGGGTAGTGGTACATTTTCGCTGCTGGTCTCTGGCCGCCGAATTTTGTTTTTCGACAGCTTCCGGCGGTCAGAGACCGCCGCGACAGCAAACTGACCCATTACCTGTTTCAGTCCTTCGTTGACGGTCTCCCATTTACCCCGTAAACTTTTAACTTGTGGCTTGGCTCTCCTTCGGGCTGGGCCGCCGCTTCCTTCAAGATGCGGAGCGCCAGTTTGAAAGGGTGGGGTTGCATGAAAAGGCTTCTATTAGGACTTGTCCTTGTCTTTTTGACCATTGCCACTTCCGGTTCTCTCCGCAGCCAACAGATCACCAAAGACGCGCTCACAAGCTTTCCGCCCCAAACCCTCGCGGTTGAATTCTCGCGTCCGGCAACGCTTCGCAGCCTGCCGAATTACAACGTGCTTCGCGCCAGATATGTGGGCGCTGAACTGCAAAAACTTGAGAATTCCCTGGCCCGGCTGGGGATCAAAGAGGGAGATATCGATGAGCTGTTGCTGGGTTGGGAGCCGGGGCCCAGCGCCATGAAGATGGAGGGCTTGGCGAGAGGACGGTTTGATCCCCAGGCTATTGCCCGGCAAGCCCAGGCCCAAAGCATCCCCAGCCAGCCCGTCGGTGATAACCGGGCCTATTGCATGACCAATGACCCGGGATCGCAGTGCGTGCTGATCTTGGGGAAAGACTCTGGAGCTTTTGGGACGATCGCTGCCCTTGAAGCGATGGACCGGGCCCATTCCAGCCAATCCCCCAGCCTGGGTTCGGACACGGTTTTTTCCAAGCTGATCGGCGAAGTCAGCGGCAATGCCCCCATCTGGGGAGTGGCCGTCAAGACGGCCGTCCCCAAATGGTTCTCCGCCTGGATGCCGGGCCAGAAGAACCTGTCCCTCGATTGGACCAGCACCATGAAGGATGTGCAGGCGCTTTCCTACCGCGTCAATGCCGGTCAAAATGTCCACCTGCAGGTAGCGATGGATTGCGACTCCGGCCAGGCGGCCAGCACGCTCCGGCAGGTGCTGGACGGATTGAAGATGCTGCAATCCGTCGCCTGGCAGAATATGTATCCCAACCAGCCCAACCCTTTCCAAGATCTCGACGTTTCCCTCGATGACCGCCGGGTTTCGTTGCAGATGACGGCGAGTTACGCAGCCCTCGAGGGAGCAGCTTCGCTCGGTTCGCAATGAGCATTCCTGCCTAGGCTGAAGCCCGCATCGGAGCCGGTGATTCATGCGGCAATCTGGCCCATTTTTTGCAAATGTTTGCAGACGGTATGTTGCGATAGCTTGCGTCCCTAGCTGGCGCGCAATTTGAATAGGAGGTGCGATCGTGAATACCTGGTGGAACACATCCCGCACCGGAAGCAGCCCGCCGTGGCGCCCTCGCTTTTGGGAGGCTGGTGCGGCGCTGGTGCTGGCCATGGCGGCATCGGGCCTTTGCTTTGCCCAGGATAACTATGAAATTCAAGTTTACGGGTCGGAGCTGGTTGCTCCCAACAACACCATGTTTGAACTCCACAGCAATTATACCTTCAGCGGAACCAGCCAGACGGAAGGCAGTTTCTTACCCACGCAGGACTCCTTGCATGAGACCGTGGAGATCACGCACGGCTTTACGGACTACTTTGAAACAGGGCTCTATATCTTCACCAATTATACTCCGCACTACGGATACAGTTGGGTTGGCGACCACATTCGTCCCCGCTTCTCCATTCCTGAAAAATGGCATTGGCCAGTAGGACTCAGCATTTCGAATGAAATCGGCTATGCCAAACCCCAATACGCGATGAACACGTGGACGTGGGAAATCCGGCCCATCATTGACAAGCAAATGGGACGGTTCTACTGGTCTTTCAACCCGGCCTTTGACCGGTCGTTCCAAGGACCGGATGTGAACAAGGGCTTTGTTTTCAGCCCGCAGGGAACGGCCACCTTTAACATTTCCAAGTTGGTGAACGTGGGCGTGGAATACTACAGTTCGTTGGGATCGGCGTTGGGATTTGACCCGTTCTACGACCAGTCCCACCAGATCTTTCCGGTGATTAACCTGAACTTCAGTCCGAAATGGGAATTTAACATTGGACCAGGCTGGGGGTTGACTTCCGTCGGCGATCACCGGGACCGCTTCATCCTCAAGATGATCCTGGGAAGGCGCTTTGACTGGTAAGCGGGGGTTTTGCGAAACCGGGCCGCGATCCTTGGGCGAGATTGGAAGCGCGTCAATGTCGGGAGTTCTACCGCCGACAATGAGATGTCCTCACGGCTCGAGTGTGGCTCATTTTTCGGAGTGGACGAAGACCATGGTCATGTCATCCTGCAATTCGGGGCTTCCGGTCCACTCGTTCACCGACCGGTAAATTTCCTGGGCCAGAATGTCCGGGGTAGAGTGAAGAGCGCGCCGCGCTGCCTCCACCAGGCGATCCTCGCCAAATTCCTCGCCGAAGGAGTTTTCGGGCTCCGTCATCCCATCGGTGAAAGCCAGAATCAGGTCGCCCGGCTGGAGTTGAACTACGGCCTGGTCGTACTTTACCCGTTCAAACAAACCAACCACCGTGCCGCCTTCTTCCAGACGTTGGACGGAGCCGTTGCGGAAGAGCATTGGAGCCGGGTGACCGGCATTGGTATAGGTCAACGTCCGGCGGGCGTCGTCGTAAACCGCATAGAAGAAGGTGGCATATTTTTCGGGCGGGGTACTTTGGTAGAGCTGTCGGTTCAGGCGCGCCACCACTTCGGACGGTAACAACGGGGAGGTGGGCCCCGTCCCGCCCGGCGCATTTCCGTCAAAGAACTGGGCACGAATGGAAGACTGGACGGCCGCCATCAGGAGCGCGGCGGAGATTCCCTTGCCGCTGATATCTCCCAGAACCAGGGCCAAACTTTCTTGCTCGATTTTCAGGAAGTCGTAATAATCCCCGCTCACCACGCGGGCGGCGTGGCAAACCCCAAAGACGCGCAGCCCGGGTAATTCCGGAAGAGTCTGCGGGAATAACTGGTTCTGAACTTCGCGAGCAATCTGCAACTCGCTTTCCAGCCGTGATTTTTCCTTGGATTCCTCGAGAAGCCGCTCGACGGCTGCGGTCATACTGTCAAAGGCAACCCCCAGCGAGCTGAGCTGGTCGCGCGCTGGCAGGTTGATGCGGTGGGAAAAGTCTCCGGACTTCACCTTCTCCGTGGCATCGTGCAGCTTATCGACGGTGGTGGTGATGGAGCGCGTTAACTTTACGCCGATGACGAGGGCCACCAGCTCGATGACCAGCAGCACCAACGCCACGAATACAAATAAGGTGACGGGCAGACTGGAAAGGCTTCCCAGAGTCGCCAGCAGCCGCGTGTTCAAGGCGGTGGTGCGCGAATAGACCAGCACCAGGATTGGAGGGCTATCGGTCCTGGCGCGGGCCTGCGACCAATCCACCGCATCCAGCGCCGAGACGCCAAAAACAGACATATCCAGGATGCCGTGAGCTTGGGGAATCTGGACATTGGCGGAGCGGATGCTGCCTTGGGAGAGGAAATTACCCTCGGAAGTTTCCAGTTGGACACTTCCTCGAGTTGCCGGCGGTTTCTGCTTCGGTGCGGTCCTGCCAAAGGTAAATACAGAAACCGGACCAATACCCGCGCCGGCCATGTCCAACAGTGAGGGCGTGACCGGCAAGGAAAGAATAATGGTCAGATCCCCCACCTGCGTCTTCTCCTGGTCCACAGCCCGGAGAAAAATGCCATGGGCACTCTCCACCACCGCTTCAAATTCCTCTTTTCCCTGTTCCTTTAGCCAAGCCGGGACCGGAACGGGGGTTTTGAGATCCTTTCCGGTCAACTCAAATGATCTTTCCTGGTTGGCGGCGTAAATCGTGACTTCAAGGCCGGGATAACTGGAGGAATATTCGGAAAGGTCGGCGATGTAGAACTTGTGCAACTCATCCAGCAGGGCTCCTGGTGAAGTTGCGCTCGAATGAAAGGCCTCGTGCGCCACCACGCGGTTGAGTTGAACCAGCTCGTCCACGTGGTTGTCCAAATGCTGGCTCACGAGGAAGGCGGCAAATTGTCCGTAGAGGATGAAAGCGCCGAGACCGGCAAGAGCCAGGATCAAAATGACGGGAACGAAGGCAATGAAAACATAGGTCACGATCAAACGCTGGCGCAAACCCCAAAGCAACCAGTGCTTCACAAGCTTGCCGATACAAAACACGTAGTAAATCACGCCCGGAATGACTGCGATCCAGAACACGAGCCACAGAATTCCCGGCGCCCGGCCCACAATCAGGCGGTCAAGCTCCAGGACGACGCCATAAATCAGCGCCCAGCAAGTGATGCGGGCCAGCCGGTGAGCGCGATACTCGCGAATTAGGGATTCAAGTTTCATGGTCGGAAGGATCCAACCGCGCCGTCAACGCTGGCCGGCTTGCGCTGCGGGCTGGGGTGCGGCTCCTGCGCCGACTGAGGCTCCCTGCTGCAACTTGCTGTGCCTAACCCCGTAGCTGAAATACACCCCGAGACCTACGGCCAGCCAAGTCAGGAAGACTTCCCAGGTCAGCAAGTGGAGCGAGAACATCATGATCATGGAAACCACGATGCCCATAATAGGTACAAAGGGCACCCACGGAGTTCTGAACGGCCGGTACAGGTTGGGTTGCCTCCGGCGCAAAATCCAGACGGCGGCGCAGACAACGGTGAAAGCAAAGAGCGTGCCGATGCTGGTGAGCTCGTCCAGGGTTGAAATGGGCAACAAGGCCGCGAGCAGGGCCACGCAGAGTCCGATGACAGAGGTCGAAATGTACGGGGTGCGCAGTTTGGGATGGACCTTGCAGGCCCAGTTCCAGAGCAGGCCATCGTGCGCCATGGTGAAGAAGACCCGGCTCTGCCCCAGTAGCATCACCAGCATGGTCGAGGTCAGGCCGCCGATGGCGCCGATCTTGACCAAAAGACTGCCCCACTTGACGCCCGTGACATCGACCCCCAACGCGATGGGATCGGCTACGTTGAGATGGTTGTAGGGAGCGAGTCCCGTAAGCACAATGGCAACCAGGATATACAATATGGTGCAGATGACGAGCGACCCAAGAATCCCGATCGGCATGTCGCGGGGCGGGTTCTTTGCCTCCTGAGCCGCGGTTGAGACGGCGTCAAAGCCAATGTAAGCGAAGAAGATGATGCCGGCGCCCCGCAAAACACCGCTCCAGCCGAACTCGCCGAAGTGTCCGGTGTTGGGCGGGATGAAGGGATGCCAGTTGCCCAGGGCCACTGTCCAGTGACCGGCCAGGAACTCAATTCCGAGGCCAATGAAAACCAACAGCACCGCGACCTTCACAATCACGATGACCGTATTGAGGTTTGCCGATTCCTTGATGCCCTTCACCAGTACAGCGGTCATGAGCAGGATGCCCACCAAGGCCATCAAGTCGCAGCGCGCGGTCACATGGGGCAGAGCCGCCAGGCCGTGGTGGATATTGCCCGCCACGGTGGCCAGCGGCGCCCACCGGCCCTGGTAGAACACCATCTTGGTTCCCGGCGCGTAAGAGACGGAAGGAGGGATGTGGATGCCGACGTCCTGAAGGAAGCTGCTGACGTAGCCGCTCCATCCCACGGCCACGGTGGCGGCGCCGAAAGCGTATTCGAGCACCAGCGCCCAACCAATCACCCAAGCCACAATCTCACCCAGCGTCGTATAGGCGTAGCTATAGGAGCTGCCGGCGATGGGAATGAGGGCGGCCAGCTCGGCATAACAGAGCCCGGCAAAAGCGCAACCTGTACCGGCGATAATGAAGGAGAGCACGATGGCAGGACCGGCGGCGGTGGCTGCCACTGGACCCGTGAGTACAAAGATGCCGGTGCCGATGATGGCGCCGATGCCCAGCGTGATCAGGTTGGCTGGGCCAAGCGTACGCCGGAGCGACCTCTCGCCCGTCTCCCCGGCCTCGGCCATGATGACTTCCAGCGGCTTTTTTGCCAGCAAATTGGCCATCAGACTTGTCCCCTCTCATGTCTTAAAATGTGACCCTGGGCGGCACAGCGCGCCCTTCGACGGCAACCCATGCCGCTTTCATTCCAAAGTCGCCGGGACTCAAGCTCCGCCCAGCACTTTCAAATACTCATTGGCGCGCTGGCCGGGGTCATCGGCGGAAATCAGGTCATGGATCACGGCCACGGAGTCCGCTCCGGCCGCGATGACGGCGGGGGCGGTTTCCAACGTAATCCCGCCAATGGCCACCAGCCGCTTCCGGGTCAACTTCCGGGCTTGGCGCAACAGTTCCAGTCCCACCACCGGATCAGCGCGCTCCTTGCTCCGGGTCGTGAAAATCGGACCCACTGCAATATAATCCACCGGCTGCCGGTCCGCATCTTTCAACTGGTCCAGGTTATGGGTGGAGAAGCCCACCAGCTTGCCGCCGCCCAGTATTTTTCGCGCCAGGTCCGGCGGCAGATCGTCCTGGCCCACATGAACGCCGCCGGCGCCAGCGGCAAGGGCAATATCCGCACGGTCATTCACGATCAAGAGTCCACCCTGGCTTGCCGCCTGCCGGGCCAATTCCCGGCTCACCTCGTAGACTTCCCGAGGCGAGGACTGCTTGTCGCGGTACTGAATCAGTTTCACTCCCACATCCAGCAGCAATTGAGACAAAAGCTGGGGCGACCGGCCCTGCGTTTGGGCGGCGTCGATTATGGCATAGAGCCTGGGAAATGGGCAGTCCATTGTTTTCATACACATTCTAGCTTCATTCCTTCAATTTCGGGTGACCCCGTATACCCTGCAGCTCACAGAAGCCTTTCAATTCGAAGTTGGTAGCCACGACGAACGCCCCACCTCGTCGTGGCTACCCCGCTACCCGTTTTGCTTTGGGGGGCCACCAAGATTACAATCATGCCAGATAGATCAGTTAAAAGGAGACGAGCTGTGACCTACGTCCTGAGTGATTACGTGGCTGAAGCGATGGCGCTGGCCGTCTATGACAAATTGGAGGATGGCTCCTACTCTGGCCACATTCCGGATTGCCAGGGCGTCATCGCGTTTGGACCTTCCCTGCACACCTGTGAGAATGAACTCCGTTCGACGCTTGAAGATTGGATTTTGCTGGGCCTCAGGCTCGGGCACGCACTCCCTGTTATTGCTGGAATCGATCTCAACAAGGAGCCCACTCGTGAGCCGGTGGACGCCCTGTAAGCGCAATAATGCGGTTGTTGTTGGCAGTCTGGCCGGCCTCCTCCAAAGCCACGACGAGCGCCTTACCTCGTCGTGGGCCTTTCCAATCGTGTCCAAACCTGATATCGTTTTCGCCATGTCACACGTCCGGCGGTTAAGGCTTGGCGACCGCATTTTCTTCGCAACGGTGAGTCGTCAAGGGACGCTTCCACCCTTCACGGCAGCCATGGCTGAACCCAGGGAAACGCCGGCTTGCCCGTAGCGCCACACGTGAGCTAGAATTGCCAGCAGATTTCAATTTCAGAAGGACAAGGCACCCATGAAGCTTCGTGAGCATCCTAAACTAAAAGGAAAATGGCCGCCCCAGTGGGAAATAAACCAAGTTGACGGACCGGTGTCCCCAAATCCAGAGGGCGAGCAGGGCGTACTGAAGGACGTTAAGCGGTACTGGTTGGAATCTCGGGGGCACCTCGCCTTATTTATTCGTCACAATGGCCAAAGATACCTGGGACAGATGGAGTTCAATGATAAACCCTTCCAAGAAGCTCTATACACAGAGCTCATCGCAGAGCTCAAACGGTGCGATTCGATACCAATAGAGAAAGTGGGCGACCTTGACATAGGCTTCTAGAATGCCGCAGCGGGCGACAGTGACTTTATGCCTTTCAAACTCGGGTGGCGACGACATGAACGGCTATGTCGTCGCCATCGGCTCGTGACGTGCTGATCGGAGGAGGATGGATGCCAATCAATTTTGTTGATCTCGACGGTTCTGACCCAGGGTTTGATCCTAATCAAGCCCGCAGGGAAGAAGTCAAGGGTGCCATACGGCGTGCTCTTGCGGACATACACCAAAAGGATGTGTGGAGGGTCGACATCCAGGAAGAAGCCTGTTCGCTCAATTATAAAATTTGGATATGTGGGCCGCAAAGATTCAACTGGCAAAGCGAATTCCTTGCTCTCTTGGACCCGAATGTCCTTGTCGCCGAGGTTAAGTTAGCAGTCGCTAACTATTTCCGGGAGAGGTAAATGGGCCTAGCAGCCGGGCAGCGGCAGCGTGGCCTGTTTGGAAAGAGGACAAGGTCATTACCACATCTTCGGGTTAGGGTTGGCGGTACTCGCGGACCACGTGAGACATCCGCAGGTACGCACACTCAACCGTCGCAGGGTCGCACGATTTGCCCAGCAGTTCGAGCGCGGCGAGAATAAGAGCAAGCGTCTTGTCGTCAAGCACCCTATCTTGACCACTGAAGTTGAAGGGGTCGGAGAGCCAGCCTGAGAGCCCAGATGTATCCGCGTTACAACGTCATCAGTTGCAACTCGCTGCCATGCGTAATCAGTTCCTCGCGCCGAGGGTGGCTTGAAGAGTTACCTTGCTTCCCTTGGTCACTTCAAGGGTTCGCTTCCAGGACGGGCGGCCCGCAAGCCTGACTTCAATGTCATGACTTCCTGCCTGCAAATCGAGGGTTGAGGGAGTATCTCCCATAAACTTCCCGTCGACGTAAATCTCCCCGCCTTGAGGTGTTGACGTGACGGCTACGGTGCCCTTGCCGGGCGAAGTGGTAGCGGCAACGGTTCCAGCCTGACCGGATGGGATGACAACCGCAGTTCCAGGCTCTCCGCTCTGGGCGATGGCCTCGTAATAGCCAATTTGGGTGATGATTTTTTGCTGTTCCTCCGGCGTTTGAGCCTTCAGTAGCTCTTCGGTTAGGCTTTGAGCCTTTTGGAGCGCGTCCGCCTGAATCTTGGCTTTTTGTGCCGTGGCCTGAGCTTGCTCGATAGAGGCTTGTCTCGCAGCGTCGCTTTGCTGATCTAACTTCCGTGCCCGCGCTGCCACATCGAGAATATCTTGATTGTAGACAGGTGGGGCCGGCGCGGGAACCGGTTGCGGGGCGGCCTCTTGAGCCTTTTGTCCAATGACGGCATGGACCAAGCGCCCGGCGGCGGACCGATGCTCATCTTCGCCCGCAAAGCTTGAGTACCCGAGATAGGTCGAGGTCACGACCTTGTAGGCGATCTCGTGGGCATACATGTCGACAACCATTTCTCCGCCCTTCAAAGTCGCGGAAAGAATTGTGCCGGTGCTGAGGAGTGGGCACGCCTCCGGCGTTAAGGTTCCCTGGTCGCAACTAATAACGTAACCGTTCCCGTTGGTACCTATAACCAGGGCGGCATAGAGGAGGTGCGGCGTTCCGTTCACCGGGTTTGGGGCCGAAGTACAGTTCATGGTGGCGGAGTCACCAAGCCCGGCGATGGAGCAATTCGCGCGGCTGGACTGGCCCGTATAGACCCGGTAAATCAAACGCTGGGCCTGAAGCACCTTTAGCTGAAGAGCCTCATCGCTGTATTTCTGTCTGGCAAGGGCTAGGACAGGAATGAAGAACAGGAGGGCCGAACCCGCGCATGTAAGCCTTTTCATATGCTCCCCCTCAGTTGGACTGCCCTGAATGGTCAAGACTATCGCTCTAATGGTCCCTCGTCAAGTCGGTCGGCGATTGGAGAACTGATGGCCACGACGAGAAGAACGCTCGTCGTGGCTACCCCCTATTCGACATCTTTTCCATTCTTTGAGAAGCGTGACAGGAAGTGCGTGTCGAACTTTCCTGCCTGAAAGTCGGGATCCGCCATGATTTTTTCGTGAACGGGGATGGACGTGGAAATTCCTTCAATCAAGAACATTTCGAGCGCCCGCCTCATGCGGCGGATGGCTTCCTGGCGGTCGCTGGCGTGGACAATCAGCTTGGCAATCAGGGAATCATAATAGGGTGGGATGACGGACTCCGTATAAGCAGCACGGTCCACTCGCACGCCTGGACCGCCCGGCACGTGCAGTCCCGTCACCTTCCCCGCGCAGGGGGCAAAGGTATCCGGATTCTCGGCCACCACGCGGCACTCAATGGCGTGCCCCACGAGCGGCACGGTTTCTCCCGTGATGGGCAGGCTTTCACCCGCCGCAATGCGGATTTGGAGCTTCACCAGGTCGAGACCGGTCACCATTTCCGTCACCGGATGCTCCACTTGAATGCGGGTATTCATCTCCAGAAAGTAGAGATTGCGCTTCTCATCCATCAGGAATTCGGCGGTTCCCGCGTTCGTATATCCCACCTGCTTCAAGGCTTCGACAATTTTGCGGCCCATGCGCTCACGCAGTTTGCCATCAACCTGGGTGGAAGGCGCCTCTTCCACCAGTTTCTGATGACGGCGCTGGATGGTGCATTCGCGCTCACCCAGGTGGATCATTTTCCCATGCCGGTCGCCCATCACTTGAAATTCAATGTGGCGCGGGGAGGCAATGTACTTTTCAAGATAAACGTCCGGACAACTGAATGCTGAAGCTGCTTCGTTCTGAGCCGTCTGCACGGCGCGAGGCAGCTCATCCGGGGAATGCACAATCCTCATGCCCCGGCCGCCACCGCCCGCCGCGGCCTTGACCATCAACGGGTATCCCACCTGCCCGGCGACTTCCAGCGCCTGCTTTTCCGATTCCAGCACGCCCGATCCCGGCAGCACCGGCACGCCCAACTCCGCCATTTTCTTGCGGGCCTTGTCCTTGTCACCCATCAGCCGGATCACGTCCGGCGTGGGGCCAATGAAAGTGAGCTTGGAGGTCTCGCAAACCTCGGCGAAGCTCGCATTTTCGGAAAGGAAGCCATAGCCGGGATGAATGGCGTCCGCATTGGTGATTTCCGCGGCGGAGATGATGCTGGCCACGTTCAGATAACTTTCCGAGCTTCGCGGCGGGCCAATGCAGAGCGCCTCATCCGCGAAACGCACGTGCAGCGCGTAGCGGTCCGCCTCCGAATACACGGCCACCGTCTGAATTCCCAACTCCTTACAAGCGCAAATGATCCGCACGGCGATTTCGCCGCGATTGGCAATCAATATTTTGTTGAACATTCAATTCCCTGTTTCCGACAGGTGTCCGGCGCCGTTCCGGAGAAAAGCCCTTCACTATGAATTGTAATCGATTGAAGGCCCGGTGAGTGCCGGATTCTTGGCACGATGCCGTTAAAGTCGCGTTCGCTACGTGCTGCGGTGACGTATTCTTGCAACGGCCTTTAACACCCCCCTCACCCCCAGCCCCTCTCCCCGCAAGGGGGGAGAGGGTGGCGCGAAGAGCCGGGTGAGGGGGTGCGCGAATAGGTGAGTGAACTTACGAACCGCTCCGCTTAGTTCCAGCCTTGGACGAAACCTTGAAGGCGTCCCCGGATTTCATCCCGGATGCGGCGGAATGCCGCGAGTCTTTCCTCTTCCGAACCTTCGACGGCGGCCGGGTCTTCAATACTCCAATGGAAGCGCTGGGTCGCGGCGGGAAACACCGGGCAACTTTCCCTGGCGTTATCGCAGACCGTGATCACGGTTTCGAAATGCTGTCCCTGAAACTCATCCAGAGGTTTCGACCGATGGCCGGAAATATCGATGCCGATTTCCCGCATCGCGGCCACCGCTTCCGGCCTCACCGTGCTGGGCCGGGTTCCGGCGCTGAACACGTTGAAACGATCTCCTGCGTCGTGCCGGAGCAGGCCCTCCGCCATCTGGCTGCGCGCCGAGTTTCCCGTGCAGAGGATTAAGACTCGTTGCATGTCGAACCTCTCTGCGTCACGAGACCGGCCCCGGCTGCGGCAGGTTCCAAGAAATAGCGCTGGAACCGAAGGGCGACGTTAACCAACGCGATCATCACAGGAACTTCAACCAATGGACCGATCACGGCGGCAAATGCGGCTCCTGAATGAATCCCGAACACCGCGACGGCCACCGCAATGGCCAGCTCAAAATTGTTGCTCGCAGCCGTGAAAGAAAGCGTGGCCGTCTGGCTGTAATCGGCCCCGAGCTTGTGGCCCATCCAGAACGAGACCAGAAACATGACGACGAAATAGATCAGCAGCGGGAGCGCAATGCGCAGCACGTCGAGAGGAAGCCGGACAATGTAATCTCCCTTCAAGGAGAACATGACCACGATCGTAAACAGCAAGGCGGCCAGCGTGAGCGGGTTGATGCGCGGCACAAAATGGTTCTCATACCACGGTCGGCCCCGCGCCCGCACCAGTCCAAACCGGGTGAGCATCCCCGCCAGAAACGGGACGCCCAAATAGATGAACACGCTTCGGGCAATTTCGCCAATAGACACGCTCACGGCCGCGCCTTTCAGTCCAAACCATGGCGGAAGCACGGTGATGAAAATCCAGGCGTAAATGGAATAAAACAGGACCTGGAACACGGAGTTGAACGCCACCAGTCCCGCCGCGTACTCGGTGTCGCCCTTGGCCAATTCGTTCCAAACGATGACCATGGCAATACAGCGGGCGAGGCCGATCATAATCAGGCCCGCCATGTATTCCGGATAGCCGCGCAGAAATACGATGGCCAGCAAGAACATCAAGACCGGCCCGATCACCCAATTCTGAACCAGCGAGAGAAGCAGGATCTTGCGGTTTCGGAACACTTTGCCCATCTCTTCGTAGCGAACCTTGGCCAGCGGCGGGTACATCATGAGCATCAGTCCAACCGCGATGGGGATGGAAGTGGTACCTGTCTGAAACCTGGTAATGAGGCTCACGAAGCCGGGCGACAAGTATCCGGAGGCCACACCCGTCGCCATGGCCAGGAAAATCCACAGCGTCAGATAGCGGTCAAGAGTTGACAGCTTGCGTCTGATATGTTCGTTCATCGCCGTGCTCCCTGGCCAGCGGGGCCCTGGCTTTCACCGTCTTTCAGTGAATTTCTAATGGCATTCAGCACAGCGCGTCTTCCCTTGAAGGCCCTCGATGCCCTCTTTGCCAATCGCGGGAACCATGACAAGGGCAGCAACTGGATCAGCCCACCAAAGGCCGAAGACGGCGTTCAAGAATAGACCGCCTAATAGAATCGCGGAGAGGTACGTGCAGAATTGCGTCTGCTTGGCGTCGGCGGCCATGGCGGAGCTTCCTAACTGCGCACTTACCCTGCGCTTTGCCCGCGCCAGCACGGGCATGACAAAAACGGCGGCAACCGCCAGAAGAATTCCGGCAATACTCCGGCCCGGCGCTTTCACGCGAACCAGGCTGGCGAGCGCTTCATAACCCACGTAGAGGGCAAGACCGAGGAAACACACACCAACGATTCGTAGCGATATGACTTCCCGCTTCTCCCTCCGGCCTTCATCCGCATCCGCCGACATCCGCCAGAGGAGCGCGCCGCCCGATGCGACTTCAATAAAGCTGTCGATACCGAAGGCAACCAGGGAGATACTTCCCGCATTGACGCCTGCGAAGACGGCCACAAGGCCCTCCAGGGTGTTCCATGCAATCGTGAAGTACTCCAGACGCTTGCCATGACGGGCTAGCGCGTTGCGGTCGAATGTCGTGATTTCAGCCATGACGTCCCACCATACCCTATTGCGGCAGCGTAAACTGCTCTTCAGTTGCGCTATATAGCCTCAAGCTGCGGTTGGCTTCTTCGCTCTAATAAAGGCGCTCATGAATTTGCCGTCCACCGCCTCCGCGATCGCTTCCACGTCGATGCCCTGTCCGGAAAGAAACTGCCGGGCATCGTCGATTCGATAAACACGAGTGGGCTCGATATCGATTGCCTCGAAGCCGGCGGCGGCCAGCTTGGCGCGATACTCGGACTCCTGCAAAGCTCCTGCCACGCAGCCCACCCACAGCTCGACGCTGCGCCGGATGGCAGCCGGAACCTCACCGCGGACCACCACGTCCGACACGGCCAGGCGGCCGCCGGGCTTCAGCACCCGAAAAGCCTGCCGCAGCACACGGTCCTTATCCGCAGAGAGATTGATGACGCAATTAGAGATGATCACGTCCACCGAGTTGTCCGGCAGCGGGATGTTTTCAATCTCACCTTGGAGGAATTCCACATTCTGGATTCCGGCTTGGCGCTGATTTTCGCGGGCCAGCGCCAACATTTCATCCGTCATGTCGAGTCCATACGCTTTGCCGGTTGGCCCCACGCGCCTGGCAGACAGCAGAACGTCGATGCCTCCGCCCGAGCCGAGGTCGAGCACGGTTTCGCCCGGATTCAGGTTGGCCAGGGCGGTGGGATTGCCGCACCCGAGCGAAGCGCGGAGAGCCTCTTCAGGAATTTCACCCGCCTGATTGAGGTCGTAGAGATTCGACGTGATGGGATCGGCGCAGCCGGGCGCGGTGGGCGCCGCTCCGCAACACGAACTTCCACCAGTCATCACGCGCAGTGCAGCTTGGCCGTATTTTTCCTTTACAACTTCCCTAATGTTTTCGGTACTCATGGTTGCTTCCTTTCGGTTTGTTTTTTGCCACGGGTCCAAAGCAAATGATTCTTTCGGGTTGGATGGCCTTGTTGCGGGTGCAGCATTCGGCATACAGGAAATTGATAATCCCCTGCAAAGCATCGGTATTCGCCCGGTACCACAGGAACGTGCCCTGGCGCCGCACGCGTACCAGTTCCTGGTTCTTGAGCTTGTCGAGATGATGGGAAAGGGTGGAAGCGGGGATCTGAAGCTCATCTTGAATATCGCCCACCACCAGCCCTTGGGGGTGAGCGGTGAGCAAGAGCTGCATGATGCGCAGCCTCGGCTCCGCGCCCATGGCCGCGAACATCGCGGCATAGCGGGCGGCCTGCTGGTTGTCTTTGCGACTCCTCATGTTTCTATTATATTAGAAATATAAAATAATGCAAGAAGGTTTTTCGTTGGGTCGGGGGGCAGCAGCAAAAATGCGCCACTACCTTTCGTTTCCAGATCGAAGGGAACATCCATCGATCTTTTCTTTACACAGATTTCCGGCTCCTGCATACTGGCTGCTATGGATTTGTCACCCAAGTGGCGGTACAAGGTGCAGCGTTTGAGGTCAAGCCTGCGCGAAGTATTGGGCAAGAAAGAAGGGGCTTACGATACGGCGCACCGCATGTGCCCGAACTGCCGCGCCCTGGTGGAACGTGGCGCCTCCACGTGTTCTTTCTGCGGGGTATCCCTGCGCTCTCCGCGCTCCAGAAGCACCAACTCCACACCGGGCCGGGTGATGGGTATTATTCCCATTCCGACTACGGCCACGGCCGCCATCTGCGCCGTCGATATCGCCATCTACGCCATCATGTGGTACATGACGCAGAACCTCGCTTCAGCCAACATGACTTCCGCGCCCAGTCTGGGCGGGATCGACGGAAGCGTGGTGATCCGGCTGGGCGCCAAGTGCCCGCTCATCTTTTTTGCTGGCCAATGGTGGCGGCTGGTCACCGCCAACTTCCTGCACCTCGGCCTTCTGCACATATTTTTTAACCTCTGGTGCCTGATCGATCTCGGGCCCATGGTGGAGTCGCTCTTCACCACCCCGAAGTTCATCGTCATGTATCTGGTCACCGGGGTCTGTGGCTTTCTTTTGAGCTTGTGGTATAGCCCCTATGGCGTTTCCGCCGGCGCTTCGGCCGCCATCCTGGGGCTGATCGGCATTCTGATTGGGGCCAGTTTCCATCACGGCAGCCTGGGGAAAGACCTGCGCAGCCAACTCTGGAAATGGCTGATTTATATTTTCATCTTTGGATTGTTTTTCTCGATCGACAATGCCGCCCATGTGGGAGGATTGCTTAGCGGGATAGCTTTTGGCTACTTAATGCCGGAGGGCGAGCCGATGACGCGGGCCGCCGAGTCCCTGTGGAACTCTTTGGCCGTTTTATCCGTCTTAATCATTGCCGGATCGTTTGCCATGATGGCATTGAATCTGGCACACGCACGATAGTGGTCAGCGCGGGCAGATAATAACATTCAATTTCGGCTCGAATACGCACCCTCACCCCCACCCTCTCCCCGCTTGCGGGGAGAGGGTGGGCGGACTGGAGGGGCGACCTGGGCCGGCCCTCTCCCCGCAAGCGGGGAGAGGGTGCCGCGAAGCGGCGGGTGAGGGGTGCCGGTTAGCAAACAGCATCCTGAGAATAACGGTGGTTGTTGGCAAAGTTTTTGCTGAATACTTTTTTTGCTCGTCACGATATCTTGCAGCCGGGAGGCATACGCAATGAAGGCTTTCGTCGCCGGGATCGTCCTTGGAATTGTGCTGATCGGGGTGGGATTTTACTTCTATATGACATCAGGGAAAGCTCCAGTCGCAACTTCCGACCCGCCCATGCCAATGGAGGCTTTCTTCGCGCATGCGGCGCTCCACGCACGCATTCAAAAGGATTATCCGAGGCAGGTTCCTGTTCAACCTGATGAAAACCTCTACATGACCGGCGTCCAGGTCTTTCGCGATAACTGCGCCATGTGCCACGGCCTGCCGAATCAGCCGGAGTCGGCGGCGGCAAAGGGGATGTTCCCGCACCCACCCCAACTCTGGGAGCCAAATCACATGGTGACGGATGATCCTCCGGGCATGACTTACTGGAAGGCGAAGAATGGAATTCGCCTTTCCGGGATGCCGGGATTCCACGCTTCCCTCAACGATCGGCAGCTTTGGGCCGTCAGCCTGCTGTTGGCCAATGCGGACAAGTTGCCAGCCACGGTGACGCAGGATTTGTCCGTCCCATCACCCACTGGCACCGTCGCACCGCCGGGCAAATAGGGGCGGGGAAGGCGCTAACCCACGGGTGGCCACCGGGGTCGCCCCGATAGGGGCGTTAAAATAAGAGTTTGCGACCCCCTGAGCCGCTCTAGCGGCGATAGCCTGTGGCCCACGGCGATTAGCCGTGGGGTAGAGTTCCCAAAATCATCCCATAAGCCCCCTTGGGGGCGGCATTATTCCCGCACATGATGCCGCCCGCCAAGGCGGGCTTTGGCGAAGTTCCAGGCCCTGATTTTAACACCTATGACGGTCGCCCCACCCTACACCCGCCGCCGGTCCAACCCCGCCGCCAGACCCACCCCTCGAACCGAATTTGGGCTGCATTCATCCAATCGGAATAGGCTGAAACATAATGAGTAATGCCACAGGGAAGAAAGAACCGATAAAGGTCAAGCGCCTGAAGGAGACGCTGCCGCACATCTGGGAATTCATCCGTCCCCGGCGTGCGATTCTGGCCGTGGGGTTCGTCATCGTGACCATCAACCGGCTGGCGGGGCTGGTGCTGCCCGCGTCGTCCAAATATCTGATCGATAATGTCATTGGCAAGCGGCAGGTTCATCTCCTGAAGCCTCTGGTCCTGGCGGTGGTCGGCGCGACCGCCATTCAAGGCGTCACTTCCTTCAGCTTGACGCAAGTGCTCTCCAAGGAGGCGCAAAGGTTGATTGCCGAGCTGCGCCGCCAAGTGCAGGAGCACGTGGGACGCCTTCCCATCGCCTTCTATGACGCCAACAAGACCGGCGTCCTGGTGGCCAGGATCATGAGCGACGTCGAAGGACTGCGCAACCTGATCGGCACGGGACTGGTTCAATTCGTCGGCGGCCTGTTAACGGCCATTTTCGCTCTGTTCATCCTGCTCCACATCAGCGTTTCCATGACTCTGATTGCAGTGGCGTTGCTCCTGGGTTTCGGACTAACCCTGAAAAAAGCCTTTGCGTTTATCCGCCCGATTTTCCGCGAACGCCGGAAAATCAATGCTGAAGTCACCGGCCGCTTGACCGAATCGCTGGGCGGCGTGCGCGTGGTGAAAGGCTACCATGCCGAAGGGCGCGAGCATGAGGTTTTCTCCGCTGGCGTTGGAAGGCTGCTGACCAACGTCCTGAAGACGTTGACTGCCACCTCCGTCATGGACCTTTCTGCCACGACGCTGTTGGGCATTGTCAGCGCCATCATTATGCTCCTCGGCGCCCACCGCATCCTCGCCGGCTCCATGACCCTTGGCACCTTTGTCACCTATACCCTCTTTCTGGGATTCCTGGTGGCGCCGATGGTTCAGATTGTGGGTATCGGTACGCAATTGACGGAAGCGGTGGCCGGGCTCGACCGCACGCGCGAAATCCTGCGTGAAAAGCCCGAAGATGAAGACCCTTCCCGCACCGTGAATATGGGTCCGGTGCGGGGCGAAGTGAGCTTTGAAAATGTCAGTTTTTCCTACGATGGCAAAGTGGAAGTCCTGAAGGAAGTGAGCTTTTTCGCGGCTCCCGGCACGGTGACGGCGCTGGTGGGACCTTCCGGCGCAGGCAAGTCCACGGTGATTGGGTTGCTCGCGGCATTTTATCGGCCCAGCCAGGGAAGAGTGCTTATCGACGGAGTGGATTTGGCCTCATTGCGTCTCGATTCCTACCGCAGCCAGCTTGGAGTGGTCCTGCAGGAGACCTTCCTTTTTGACGGAACGATTCGTGAAAACGTGGCATTTTCCCGTCCCGGCGCCGCGGAGGAACAGATCCTTGCAGCCTGCCGCGTCGCCCGGGTTGATGAATTCGCGGAGAAGCTCGCCGAAGGATACAACACGGTGGTGGGAGAGCGCGGCGTAAAGCTTTCCGGCGGGCAAAAGCAGCGGGTTTCCATGGCCAGGGCACTCCTGGCTGATCCCCGCATCCTCATCCTGGATGAGGCGACCTCAAGCCTGGATTCGGAGTCTGAAGCCATGATCCAGGAAGGACTGGCCGTGCTGATGCGGGGCCGGACGACGTTCGTAATCGCTCACCGCTTGTCCACCATCCGCAGTGCCGGTCAGATTCTGGTGATGGAAGACGGGCGTGTTATCGAATGCGGCAACCACGAATCGCTTTACGCCGCTCATGGCCGTTATTGGGAGCTTTATACCCGGCAATACGGCCTTGAATCCAACCGCTTTCTGGCGCCGGGGGAAGGCTTGGAGCGGCCCGAGGACGCCCATCCGGAAGCGGCGGAAGCCGGAGAACCCGGTCCCGATTCAGAAATTGACTTGCCGGGACCGATCGGCCTGATCCGCACAGGAAACCGGTGATCGGACACCCGGCCGCCAAGGATTCACACTTCGGAGCAAGACAGGAGGCGGCGCCAAGCCAAGCAGGCGCTGCTGGCCGAAAGCCGCAAGCACTCGGTCAGCCGATGTCTGCGGGCGGTGCCGGGCTTGGGGCTGGTGACGCGCATCAGCGCGGAGTTTTGTATGGTCAACGGCCAACTGAAGCGTTCGGCTAAGTCTCCCACCCTGCGGGGACTGAATCCCAACCATCAGCGCCAGTTGAAG
>Ga0307372_10002782_pt1 | contig 28550 bp, 21 predicted proteins | sample OX1MG_FD_202533 | JGI IMG/M metagenome (GOLD analysis project Ga0307372, IMG submission 202533) | Soil microbial communities from Risofladan, Vaasa, Finland - OX-1 | ecosystem: Environmental > Terrestrial > Soil > Coastal area > Acid sulfate soil | place: Finland: Risofladan, Vaasa | collected... | reverse complement strand
GTCCGATGAACTGGCTAGCCCCCGGTGCGCGCCGAGGTCAAGTCAAAGACCTCGGTGGACCGGAAACGACCAAAAAACCACGCACCCAACACGTCCCACCACGTAATTCTTGGACAACCTCCTAGCCCGGATTATTCATGGTCCGGGGAGGAACTCGCGCACTGTGCTGTAGCAGAATTCGCAAGAATTCTGGCGTAACTCGTGTCCACGGCCTGACTTCTTGCGAAGCCAGCTACGGGACCATGAATAATCCGGGCTAGCATGGAGGCGGCTATGCCAGATCCGCGCTACGCGACTTCGATCCCGTTGGTGAGGGTTTCGTCCTCGGCGACGCCCATGGCGGCCTGCTGGGCGAGCTGTTTGGAGTAGAACGTGGCGCAACGCCCGCCGAGGTGGACTCCGTCGCGGCCGACTTCGACGGTGAGGCCGACGATCGAGCCCGACGTGCGGCGCCGCACCACGCGGGCAATCCGGGCGGCCAACTTTTCGGTGCGCGACAGGACGCGCTTGGCCGATGATGCGGAGACGGTTTCCACCCGTGGCACCGCGACCGCCGAGGCGACCCCCGCGATTTCGTGAAGCTTGTCCATCTGTTGAAAACCCTCCTTGGAGTGCAGCGTGCCACCAATGTAACCGGTGGGAATGGAAAAAGTCAACCCCCCCGCCCGTACGTTGATGATGCGGCATTGGACCTGTGCGGCGAATCATCGCCGCTTTGGCCCGGCTTGTTTTACGGCATTGCGCGGGTGTCGATTGGAAAGCGGGAAGCGGCCGAAGCGGCCGGCACGTCGTTGCGGGGCCGCCTTAAAGCCGGTAAACTAGCTCCAGCGGGTGGGGCTTGTTCGACGCCGGCAAATGAAATTCGTTGGCTACCTCTTCTTCGGCGCACCCTCGCGTGGCCCGAAGGGATCGTACCGCGCGGTCAGGCGATCACCGCGGAGTTTCGGGTCGACGGCGTAATGGACCCCTCGAGGCGGACGTCGGAGAAGTCTTCGTAGACGGTGCATTCTTTATGGCGGTGAAAGAAGCTCAGCACCGCGTTCAGGTTGACCGCCCGCGTGAAGGGAGAACCGGCGCGATAGCGGTGCTGGGGCGTCTGCTTGGTCTCGCTGTGCGGATGCGCGTGGTAGGCGATCTCGAACCAGGCGGCCAGGGCGCGGTTCAGGTCGTCGAGGGTGAGCAATTTGCCGGCCGGACTTCGGCTTCGAGTTGTTCTTGGAGCGTGCGGAAGAAGCGTTCGATCAGGCCGGAGATCCCCAGCTTGCGCCGCGTGGCCCCCTCGCGCCGCAGGTGCCGGTAGAGCGTGGAGCGGGGCACGACACGGAGTCGAGCTTAACTCACGGAACGCCGCCGCTCGTTGCGAAGCGGGGGAAGAACCACTCTGGGAAGGTGCGGTCCCAACGGTCGATCAGATGGAGTAGACGGCGGGCCTTGGTAAGAACGTCTCGACGATCCTGGCTGCGGTACTTCCGCGGCGCGACGGCGCCCAGGAAGCGGTGTAGGTCATCGGCGGGATCGTGCTGGCTCAACAGCGACGGTCCCGCTTGCAAAGCCGCGCTTCGTCCTCGCGGCCGCCCTAGGCTACCACGGTCCGCGCACGTAGTAAACGCCGAACTGATCGGTGCTGCTGGGCCAGCGGGGCGTGGGAAGGAAACCCTTGACGCCTGGCACGAAAGGCCCCGGATAGGCACGGCGGTATTGGTGCCAGATCGGTGTGATGGCCGTCTGCCCCACACCCCAGTTCCAATGGGTCTGCACGTCGGCGGTGGGCGGCACGACCAAGGCCACCGGCTCGCCCCACATCATGTCATAATAGTCGCCGTGCCAAGGCGCGGTGGCCGAATGCTGCTGGGCCAGGCAATTGGCACGGCCGCGAGTGCAGGCGCACGAGTCGTGACGCGCCCGGTGCCGGCAACACTTTTCTTGCCAGTGGGCATGCATCCTTTGGTGGGCCGACCGCAAACAGCCCGCGCGCGGGCCACAGCCCGCATTGCCGCACTCGTCATGCCCGCCGCCCGCGCGGGAAATATCGGCAGTCAGATCGCACGCCAGGGCCGCGGCCAGCAGCGACAGCAGCGACAGCAGCAGTCGAGTCTTCATTTCGTTGCTTCCTCGAAAATCGGTTCCTTGACATCCACGCACAGTGGTTATGGGTGTTGCAGATTGCGTATTTGCTGATGGTGGGGAATCTCCCAGTTGCCCCATCGTCGCCCCGGAAAGCGACTGCCGGACCAGCGCACCGTGGTGCGATTGGCCGCCACGCAGTGAATGCCGTCGCAGCGCGTGTACGTCCGATTGTGCGGGTAGAGCATCTCGTTGGGATAGAACGGCTGGTAAGTGATGTAGGTGTGCCCGACCAGCGGAGGGGTCGGCCGGGGGCAAAGGAACAACTGGGCGGGCGGACCGCCGTTGACGCCCGGCACGTAATAGTTGTAGAACAAGTCGGCGGCGTGCGCGGACGGGCCGCCAAGGCCGATCGCGGCGGCGGCCAGTAAGGCCGCCAGGGCCAGTCGTTTCAGCATCCAACTTCGAGGCATGGGTCAACTCCTTGGTCGGCGAACTTGGGTCGAGAGGGCCCGGCACCGGCGCCACACCGGGCGTGCCACCGACAATTTCGGCCGCTGCCGGCGCGAGAGGCCAATCTTTGTCCGCCGGACGTTACGGCCATGCTCAATTTGCCGCGAACGATACCGCACGCGGCCGGGAATGACACATGCGCAAGGCTGCACACCAACCCGCGGCGCAAGCAAGGCCAGTCGTTACGCTCCTTGCTTGCGCCGCGGGTTCGTGTCGGAGCAGGCCGCGCGCGGTATATCAGCGAAAACACCTGGGAGTTCCGTCGCAAGATCGCTATAATCCGCGCCGTCGCTAGACCCCCGATAACCTGAACGCCGAACGAGCAACGGAGGCCCGTTTTGATTCGCCTCAAGGCACCCAAACCAGTCATCCCAACCGCTTCCAACGCGGATACCAACGGCGCCATGGCCGCTGACGGCGCCATGGCCCACGACGAAATAGGCGCCGGCGCCAAGAGCAACGGTCGCGGCACCGGCGCCAACGGCCGGCACGCGGGCGGCGACGAAAGCGGCGACGGGGCCCCCGCGCAGCGGGTCGTGCCGTACTCCCAACATGGCGCCGGCGGCAACGGCTCGCCCGAGGCGGGCGGCGACGAAAGCGGCCATGAATCGACGCACTCCCAAGGCGGCAAGCGCCGCCGCGCGACGGCCGAGTCGATGGCGGCGAGCCAACGCGACATCTCCGTCAGCGAGTTCTTCGCCAAGAACCGCCACCTGCTGGGTTTCGACAATCCGCGCAAGGCGCTCTTGACGACGATCAAGGAGGCGGTCGACAACTCGCTCGACGCCTGCGAAGAGGCCGGCATCCTGCCGGAGGTCTGGGTCCACATTGAAATGACGTCGCCCAATCGCTTCAAAGTGGGCGTGCAGGACAATGGGCCGGGCATCCTCAAGTCGCAGATCCCCAACATCTTCGGCAAGCTCCTTTACGGCTCGAAGTTCCATCGCCTGCGGATGAGCCGCGGACAACAGGGGATCGGCATCAGCGCGGCCGGAATGTACGGCGTGCTGACCACCGGCAAGCCGGTGAAAATCATCTCGAAGGTCTCGCCCCGCAAGCCGGCCCATTACTACGAAATCCAAATCGACACCAAGAAGAACAAACCCGAGATCCTCAACGGCAAGGGGGATGGAATTGAAATCGCGCCCGGCGAGGCGGGTCGCAAGGCGATCGACAAGCACGGCATCGAATGGATCGAGCTCGACCACGGCACGCGCGTCACGATCGAGCTGGAAGCCCGCTATCAGCGGGGCCGACTCAGTGTCGACGAGTACCTCGAACAGACGGCCATCGCCAACCCGCACGTCACGCTGCACTACACGGATCCCGAGGGCAACGAGACCCTCTACCAGCGCGCCACCGAGCACCTGCCGCCGGAGCCGAAGGAGATCAAGCCGCACCCCTACGGCGTCGAGTTGGGGATGTTGGTCGCGATGCTCAAGGACACCACGGCCCCGACCTTGTCGCAATTCCTTTGCACCAGCTTTTCGCGAGTCAGTCCGTCGGTGGCCCGCCGTCTGTGCGAAGCGGCCAAGCTCGGCGTGCGCAATTCGCCCCACAAGATCGGCCGCCACGAGGCCGACTCGCTCTACCAGGCGATCCAGCAAACCAAGATCGGTTCGCCCGCCACCGACTGCCTTTCGCCGATTGGCGAGGAGTTGCTGTTGAAGGGTTTGCACAAGGTGGTGCCGGGCGAGTTCTACGTCGCCTCGACGCGACCGCCGGCCGTCTACCGCGGCAACCCCTTCGTGATCGAGGCCGCGCTGGCCTACGGCGGCGTCTCGACGGCGCAAAAGGTCTCGCTCGAGGCATTGACGGAGTTGTTGGCCGAGAGCGACGCGCGGACGCTACGGCAGTTCCTGATCAACACGTTCAACGGGGTCGGCGCCGAGGCGGCGGACAAGATCCTCAAGGAGGCCGACCTGGGCATTCGGGCGACGCCGGGCAAGCTCAAGCCGGCCGACATCGGCAAGCTGCACACGGCGATGCGCTCGGTGAGCCTCGAGGACGGCCAGACCATGAACGTGCTGCGGTACGCCAACCGGGTGCCCTTGCAATTCCAGCCCGGCGCCTGCGCGATCACTCAGACGATTACGAGCACGAATTGGAAGAGCTACGGGCTGAGCCAGCCGCGCGGCTCGTTGCCCAGTGGGCCGGTGACGGTGATGGTGCATATGGCCAGCGTCTGGGTGCCCTTCACCAGCGAGTCGAAGGAGGCGGTCGCTTCCTATCCCGAAATCCAGAAAGAGTTGCGGCTGGCGCTGCAGGCCGTGGGACGCAAGCTGCAGATGTACCTTCGGCGGCGGTTGAAGGTCAAGCAGGAGGGGGAACGGCGCAGTTTGTTCCTGCGTTACCTGGGCGAGGTGGCCACCGCGGTGAGCGACATCAACCAGGCGGACCGGGAGGCGTTGTACGACCGCCTGCACGACCTCGCCAAGAAGAAAACCTTGGAAGCCGACGCCAAGTTCGACGACCGAGGCCGCAAAGTGGCCGACGACGAGGAGGAGGATTTCGGCGACAACGTGTTGATCATCCCGACGGAGCCGGAAGCGCCGCCCGATACGTCGAGAAATGAAGAGTCATAGGTTCCTGTCTCCCGTTAACCAACCCAACCTCGTTCCGCGAATACCCACATGGCCAAGAAAACGAATTCGTCATCGACGGCTCCTCCCAAGGAGAACCTCTCCGCGCGCGACAAGAAGACGCTGGCCGACCTCAAGAACCTGGCCGACGGCGTGGTCGCCGCGGCGGAGAAGCAACGCGACCCATTTCTCGATATTCCCGCCCGCGCCCTGTCGAACGTCAAGTACAACAAGACGAAACGGTTCATCGAGATGGGCGGCAACACCAACCGTCGGCAGTTGTTCAACGCCTCGCAGGCCAAGGCGTACATGCAGACGCTGCTCGTCGCCGGCGGCTGCAAAAAACTGATCGACCAGGATAAATCGACCAGCATCCGGGGACTCTATTACCTGCTCAAGCACACCATCGACGGCACGAAAGAGGAGACGTTCGACTCGCAAGACGAGTGCGATCCGGTGATCGAGGACGTCGAGGTCACGCTCAGCAGCCTGCGTGAGGAATTGCGCGTCTTCGCCTCGAACCGCGGCAACCTGGTCGGTCCGATCACTCTGATCGACAGCGGCGACGAGATCGACTGTTCGCGGATGGGTTCGGCGGGCTACAGCATCCCCTCGATCGTCGAGCCGAACGTGATCCAGATCCGAAAGTGCGACGCCCAATTCATCCTGCACGTCGAAAAGGACACGGTCTGGCGCCGCTTCAACGAGGACAAGTTTTGGCGCGAGCACAACTGCCTGCTGACCCACGGCGGCGGCCAGCCTTCCAGGGGCGTGCGGCGGATGTTGCACCGGCTGCACAGCGAACTGAAACTTCCGATCTATTGTCTCTTGGACAACGACCCCTGGGGGTACTACATCTACAGCGTGATCAAGCAGGGATCGATCAACCTGGCCTTCGAGTCGACGCGAATGGCGATCCCCGACGCCAAGTACATCGGCCTGCGATCGATCGACTTCCAGCGTTGCACGCTCTCGAACAGCGTCAAGATCCAGCTCAGCGACACCGACGTAAAGCGGGCCAAGCAGATCGCCGGCTATCCGTGGTTCACCCATCACAAGGGTTGGCAAAAGGAAATCCAATTGATGCTCGCAAACGGCTTCAAACTCGAAGTCGAATCGCTGGTGAGCAAGGACATCAGCTACGTGACCGAGGAATACGTGCCCGCGCGGCTGCGCGAAAAGGACTGGCTCGACTAAGAGCCTATCCCAGAACTGCCGTTGTGGGGTAGGCGTCCATTACTCATCGGGCTCAACCACGACTCGCCCCATGTAATAACCGCAATTGGGGCAGATCACATGTGACGGCAACGCCGTGCTGCACTTGGGGCAGTAGAACAATTGCTTGGGCTTCTTGGCGTCGTGTGCCCGGCGGCTTCCGGTGCGGGCGTTGGAATGTTTTCGCTTGGGTACGGCCATAAAAAATTAGCTACTCCGGCGAGGTGTGTGTCGTGAGTGGGGCAGGCTCGCCGCAGTTCGGGCGCCGCCGCAATCTTATCCTGATGCTCTTTGATCCACCGTGCAAGAACATTCAGGAGTAGCGTAACGACGGTATCGGCATGTGTCAATTGCCTACTCGAAAAAACCTTACGCCCCGAGTTGTTTCTGGATGCTTTCGCGGGCCGATTCCAGGGCGGCGGGGAGCTTGGCGGGGTCTTTGCCGCCGGCCTGGGCCATGTCGGCGCGGCCTCCGCCGCTGCCGCCGACCACCTTGGCGGCGGCGCGGACCCATTCGCCGGCGTTGAGGCCCTTGGCCTCCAGATCGCGGCTGATGCCCGCCACCAGCACGACCTTGTCGTCGGCCCGACTGGCCAGCAGGACCGCGGCGGAGCCGGCCTTCTTGCGAATCTGGTCGATCAACTGGCGCAGGCCGTCGGCGGTGCCGCCAGGCACCTCGGCGACGATCACCTTGGCGCCGGCCGCCGTGGTGGCGTCGGCGAATAGTTCGTCGACCGAGGCGCCGCCCGCGCGTCCTCCGGCCGACAATTGCTTCTTCAATTCGCGGACTTCATTGACCAGGGCGACGACTCGCTCGGGCACCTCCGCCGGAGGTACGCGCAGCGTGGCGGCGGTGTCGGCCAACGCCGCCTCGGTGCGGCGCACCCGTTGGTGCGCCGCCGGCCCCGTGACGGCCGTGATCCGTCGCGTGCCGGCCGCCACGCTCTCCTCGGCCACGATCTTGAACAGCCCCACCTGGCCCGTATTGTCCAGGTGCGTGCCGCCGCAAAGCTCCTTGCTGAACTCACCCATCGACACCATCCGCACCAGGTCAGGGTACTTTTCGCCGAAGAGCATCATCGCCCCCGTCTTGCGGGCTTCGGCGATCGGCAGCGTCGTCCAACGGACGGGCTCGCCGGCCGCCACGCGCTCGTTGACCTCGTCCTCGATCTGGGCCAACTCGTCTCGAGAAACCGAGCGCGGGTTGGTGAAGTCGAACCGCAGCCAGTCGCGATCGACCTTCGAGCCTTGTTGCTGGGCATGGCGGCCCAGGTGCTTCCGCAAGGCATGGTGCAGGATGTGCGTCGCCGAATGAGCGCGGCGAATGCCTCTTCGGCGCTCGGCGTCGACGCGGGCGGTGACGGTCGCGCCCTGCTTGATCACGCCTTCGCGCAGGTGTCCGCGGTGCAGGATGAAACCGCCTTCCTTCCGCGTGTCGATCACTTCAAAGCCAAGGCCGTCGCCGCTGAGCTCACCGGTGTCGCCGACTTGCCCGCCGCTCTCGCCGTAAAACGGCGTGCGATCGAGCACGACGACGATCGGCTCCTTGTGGTCGATCTCGTCGATCTGGTCGCAGAGCTTGTCGTGGGCGATCAGCCCCACCACCTTGCCCGTACAGGTGGTCTGCTCATAACCGAGAAAATCACTGCCGTGCAGGGCCTTCTTCAATCCATCAAGGGGGCCGCTCTTGAAAAGTTCCTGCTTGCGCCCGGCGCCGGAGACATCGCCGTGCTCCTCCATGGACGTGCGATAGCCGGGCCAGTCGAAAGTCAAGTTGTGCTCGGCGGCCAACGTCTCGAAAAGTTCAGGCGGAAAGCCGTGGGTCGTGTACATATCGGCCGCCTCGTGCCCGGCGACCATGATCCGGCCCTGCCGGCGCATCGACGCGAAGATCCGTTCGATCCGCTCGAGCCCGCCGTCGATCGTCGAAAAGAAGTTGCCTTCTTCCTTCTCGATGACTTGGCTCACGCGAACGGTGGTTTCGGCCAGTTCCGGGTACGAGTGCTTCATGGCGCAAGCGACGGCCGGCACCAGTTTGTGCAAGAACGGATCCTTCAGGCCCATTTGGCGGCCGTCGAGCACCGCCCGGCGCAACAGCCGCTTGATGACGTACTTTTCCTTGTTCGGGCCTGGATAGACGTTTTCGTGGATGGCAAACGCGCAGGCCCTGACATGGTCGGTGATGCGCCGCAGTCGCCGGCCGTTGTCGCTCGCCGGGTCGTACTGGGTTCCGCAGACTTCGGCCGCCGCCTCGACGATGGGCCGCAGGATGTCGATGTGGAAGTTGCTATCGACGCCTTGCAACACGGCGGCGGTGCGTTCCAGCCCCATGCCCGTGTCGATGTTCTTGCTCGGCAGCGTACGCAGGTTGTTCGGCGGCCCGCCAACGCGGTTGAACTGCGTGAAGACCAGGTTCCAGATCTCGACGGAACCCCCCTTGCCGGAGTGATAGAAGATCTCGCTGCACGGGCCGCACACGCCGTCGGGACCCTGGCTGGGGGCGCCCGCCGGCCAGAAATTGTCGTCCTCGCCCATCCGCTCGATCCGTTCGGGCGGCAATTGGATCTCGCGACTCCAGATTTGGGCCGCTTCGTCGTCATCGACGTAGACCGAGACGCTCAGCTTCTCCGCCTCAAGGCCGAGCCATTGCTTGGAAGTCAGGAACTCCCAGGCCCAGTGGATCGCCTCGCGCTTGAAGTAATCGCCGAAGCTGAAGTTGCCCAACATCTCGAAGAACGTGTGGTGGTAGGCCGTGCGGCCCACGTTGTCGATGTCGCCGGTGCGAAGGCATTTCTGGCAGGTCGTGGCACGGGTGAACTCGAGCTTGCACTTGCCCAGGAAGTGGTCCTTGAACTGGTTCATGCCCGCCGGAGTGAACAGCACCGACGGATCCCATGTGGGAACCAGCACATCGCTGGGCCGCCGCGCGCAGCCCTTCGACTCGAAGAAAGCCAGATATTTTTCGCGGATCTCGTCGGTTTTCATCTGCGTCAAACCACATCAAGTACAGCCGGCCGTCACACCAACCCGCGGCGCAAGCAAGGTATCCTTCACGCGGTCGAGAATGCGACATTCACGGTGGCTGGGGCAGAGCCTAAGCGATGCCCCGGTCGCGAACTAGCCGGGGCATCGCTTACGCTCTGCGGCCGGCCACCACCTTCTCGTGACAAAATGTCCCATTCTCGGTCGCGTGAAGTATAACCGCCACCAATGGTGGGCGGTGCCCACCCTACGGTTCTTCCGGCGCGATGGTAACCACCTCGATCTCGCCCGTCGACTTCACGACACTGATCTTCACGGGGCCGCTCTTGTCGGCGACGGCGCGACGGAAATCGTCGGGCGTTTCCAACGGCGTGCCGGCCGCGTGACTGATCGAGGCGCCGGGCCTCAAGCCCGCTTTGGCCGCCGGACTTTCCGATTCGACTTCCGTCACCGTGACGTAGGTTCCCGGAAAACCTCCGCGGTTGAACCGGAGTTGTGGCTCGACCAGATTCATGCCACCCGTCAAATCAAGGGCCGTTGGGTATTCGACCCGCAATCCACGCCAGGCGGGTGGTCGCCGCGTGACGATCCGCCTCTTGTCGACGGGAAACTTGCTCAGCGTGACCCGTTTCTGGAATGGTTGGCCATCACGCACCAACGTCAACGTCGCCGTGGCCGCGGCCGGCAGCCTTCCAATCTGCAATCGCAATCCGTCGGCGTCGTGAATCGGGTGTCCGTCAACGTGCGTGACCACGTCGCCGTTGTTGATACCCGCCCGATGCGCCGGCCATCCCGACCGAAGTCCCGCCACCAGCGCGCCGACGTGCCGACCTCTCGAATCGACGAAGTTGAACGGCTCGATGCCCAGCAGGCCGTACTCGACTTCACGCCCCTGTTTCAGCGTCTCGACGGCCCTCAGGAATGTGTCGTCAACCGCGATGGCGTACCCCGCCGATTGCTCGAAGCCGGCCAGGGCGGCCTGCGACGTCGTCAGTCCGACCATGTCGCCGCGCAAGTCGACGAGCGCCCCTCCGCTGGTACCCAGGTTCAATCGCGCGTCGGTTTGAATGAGCGTGCCGAATTGGTGCAATGTTTTCGGCGACTCACGCGCGGCATCCTCGGTCGTGGGCGGGGCGGCCTTGCGCGACAGGTTGGCGACGATGCCCCAACTGGCGCTCACCTGGCCGTCGCGGGCAATCGCGTAGGGATTGCCCAGCGCCACCACGAACTGGCCTTTCCGTAATTTGGCGCCGTCGCCAAACCGGATCGGCGCGAAGTCGTCCGCGTTCGGTTGGGGAGCGATGACTTCCAACACCGCCAGATCGCTGCGCGGATCGGTCGCTTTGATCCGCATGTGGAACGAACGTCCCTGGGCCGTGGTCACCCAGTATTCGTCCGTCAACTCGTCGCCCAGGACATGAATGTTCGTCAACACGAGACCGTCGCGATCGACGACGACGCCGGTGGCAAACTCGTTGGGAACGAAGTCCGGGTCGCCCGGTCCCACGGGCCTGGGCACCCCGATGCCACGGGGATCGCCAAACCGATCCGGCGGTCTTGTGTCGCGGTTCGCTTGCTCGTCACGCCCCAGCGCCGAACGACGGGCGATACTGACGACCGATTTCTCGGCGCGCTGGATCGATCGGGCGACAACCCGTTCGATGGCCAAAACCAACTCCAAGTCGGCCGCCGCCTGGGGATCGTCGTCGGCCGGCTGGTTCTGGCTCGGCTGGTTCGGGGCCGGTTGGTTCTGGGCTTGTTGCTGCGCGGAGGCAACGCCCACCGCACATGGCAGAACGAGTGCCGATAACATCAACAGCCAAATTTTGCTCATGGAAAGGTCAGCTCATCAAGGTCATTGCGAGGCTTCGGGGGCCGGCTCTTCGGCGCCATCGCCCCCTGACACGGGGGGCACGACGCTGCCGGAGACCATGTTGCCGGAGGCCATGATCTTCGTCTTCAGCTCCTCAACCAACGCGGGGTTCTCCAGAAGATACGCACGGGTTTTCTCACGGCCCTGGCCAAGCTGCATCTCGCCGTAGCGGAACCAGGCCCCCGAGCGGATCACCAACTTCTGGGCCATGGCCAGATCGAGCACGTCGCCCTCGTAGCTGATGCCGCTGGTATGCATCATATCAAATTCGGCCACCCGGAAGGGAGGCGCCACCTTGTTTTTGACGACTTTCGCCCGCACCCGCTGGCCCACGACGTCTTCCCCCTCCTTGAGTTGGCCGATCCGTCGCACGTCGATGCGGCAGGAACTGTAGAACTTCAAGGCGCGGCCGCCGGGGGTGGTTTCGGGACTGCCGAACATGACGCCGATCTTCTCGCGAATCTGGTTGATGAAGATCACCGAGGTCTTGCTCTTCGAGATCGCACCGGTCAGCTTTCGCATGGCCTGGCTCATCAAGCGGGCCTGCAAACCCACATGCGTGTCGCCCATGTCGCCGTCCAACTCCTTCTGAGGCACCAAGGCGGCCACGGAATCGATGACGATCACGTCGACGGCATTCGACTTGATCAGCATTTCCGTGATGTTCATCGCTTCCTCGCCGCTGCCGGGTTGGCTGACCAGCAGCGTTTCCAGTTCGACACCCAACTTCTTGGCCCAACTCGGGTCGAGCGCGTGCTCGGCGTCGATGAAGGCGGCGATGCCTCCTCCGCGCTGGGCTCGCGCCACCACATGCAGCGCCAAGGTCGTCTTGCCGCTCGATTCCGGGCCGTAGATCTCGACAATTCGACCTTTGGGAATCCCTTGCCCCCCCAATGCGAGGTCGAGCGAGAGACTGCCGGTGGGGATTCCCTCGATCCGCGCGCCGTATTCGACGCCCAGGGGCATGATGGCACCCTCGCCAAATTGTTTTTCGATTTGGGCCAGGGTGTTCTTGAGGTTCGGATTGTCGTTCAAGAACGATTGGGAGGCGGCATTTCCCTCGGACTTCTTGCCGGCCGTCTTGACGGAGGTTTTCACGAGCGGGCTCTCTTCCTTTTTTTGCGGTGCAATTTTGTTTGTGGTGCGGGCGTCCCGCCTGCCTGCCTGCGGCATGGGCGGGCGGGACTGGACGGGATGCGAGAATCCTAGGCCACGGCGTCCTTGCTTGCGCGGCGGGTTCGTGTCGAAGCGGTTCGGTGGCAGTATAGCAGATAGGTCATCTTCCGTCGAGCGTCGCGGTGGACAACGGTTCGTAGAACGGGCCGTCGCGACCCAACGCGCTGGAAAATACGACGACCTCGTCGACGCTCACCACGCCGCCGACGAAATCGGCGTGTTGCCTCACCAACCGGCCGAGTTCGCTCAACCCCGGCCGCCCGTCGCGGACGCGGCCGATGGTCAGGTGCGGACGAAAACGGCGCCGCTCGCGACGGAAACCCAACGGCGCCAGTTCGCGCTCGACATGGGCGTTGAGTTCGACCATCGGCTCGCTGCCGTCGCGGACGCCCAACCAGATCGTCCGCGGCCGGTCAGCGTCGGGAAACGCGCCGGCGCCGCGCGCGACGATCTCGAAAGGCGGCTGGCCGGCCACCGCCCGTGCGACCGCCTCGCACACCTTGGGGATCTCCAGCAGTTCGACGTCGCCCAGGAATTTAAGCGAAAAGTGCAGGTTTTCCGGTTCGACCCAGCGGACTTTGGCCGCCGTACACGATAGCTCGCTGATCAACTGCGCCGCCCGCCCGCGGACCTCGCGCGAGGCGGCGACGGCGACGAACGTGCGCAAGGGACGGGACATTGGTGTGGTCTCCAACTGTCGGTGATCGACCAGAGCATGTATACTTCACGCGGCCGAGAATGAGAAATTTCGTCGCGAGAAGGTGGTGGCTGGTGGCAGAGCCTAAGCGATGCCCCGGCTCAATAGCCACCGGGGCATCGCTTAGGCTCCGCCCCAGCCAGCGAATGTCTCATTCGCGGCCGCGTGAAGTATATAATCGTATGATTCGTATGGGAAACCGCAAAGACCGTTACGGATGGGAGGCTGCCCATGGCAAGTCCGTTTCCTGGCATGGATCCGTATCTGGAACAGTTCTGGGGGGATATTCATCACACGCTGATCACCTACGCGCGCGATCAGCTCCAGGGCGTCCTGCCGGTGGATCTGCGCGCCCGCGTCGAGGAGCGAGTGTTCGTGGAATCGCCCGAGGGGCAGGAACGTACGATGTACCCGGACATCCGGGTCGTGGAACGCGGCCGTGGAAACGAAGGCGTCCCTGCGGCGGAGGGCGGGGCGGCGGTTGCGGAACCGTTGCGCATCCGACTGCCCGACGAGCCGGTTACGCAGGGCTTCATTGAAATCATCGACTTGGCCACCGGACGGCGTGTCGTCACCGTGATCGAGGTGCTCAGCCCGTCGAACAAGCTGAGGGGGCCCGGACGGGAGTTGTATGAAAAAAAGCAAAAAGAGTGTCGCGCGGGGGGGGTACATCTGGTCGAAATCGACTTGCTCCGTAGCGGTCCCTGGGTACTTTCAGTCCCCGCGCGTCTGGTTCCTGCCGCACACCGCACTACCTATTGCGTCTGCGTCCATCGCGCCGTCGCTGACGCGATCGGGGAAGTCTACCGGGCGCCGTTGCGCGAACGACTACCGGTGATCCGGGTTCCCTTGCGCGAATCCGACGCGGATGTGCCGCTGGACCTGCAAGCCCTGATCGATCAGTGTTATCGCAACGGGGGGTACGACGAAGATATCGACTACGAAACGGAGCCTGACCCGCCGCTTGACGCCGACGATGCGCGCTGGGCCGACGCCCTGCTGCGGGCGCGGCGCAAGCGAGCCAACCGGAGGGCGGCGGCCAACGGAAAACGCCGTCGCAAGCCGAAGTCGTGATGGGCGGCGTCACGTAGGGTGGGCACCACCCACCAACCCGACGGATGTAGGCCCGTACCGCCGGCGGCGTTAAAAACTCAGCATCGTTCGGTATTCGGCGAGCCGCTGGTCCAAGTCGGCGCGGCCAATTCGTCGCATCCGGTCGAGGCTGAAGTCCTCGACGTTAAAGCTCGCGACGACGGTGCCGTAGGCCATTGCCTCCTTGAGCGTTTTCGGCTCGAAGTTCCCGCGGCCGGCCAGATAGCCCATCATGCCCCCGGCGAAGCTGTCGCCCGCGCCGGTGGGATCGACGACGTTGGCCGTCGGAAAGGCGGGCATGACGTACGTTTCGTGTTGGCTGAAGAACATCGCCCCGTGCTCTCCCTTCTTGACCACCACGAACCGTGGTCCCATCTGCTGCACTTGGCGGCCGGCGCGCACCACGTTCTCTTCGCCCGTCAAGAGCCGGGCTTCACTGTCGTTGAGCACCAGGCCGTCGATCCGCTTGAGCAATCGCAACAACTCGTCGTGCTGAATGTTGATCCAGAGGTCCATCGTGTCGGCCACCGTGAGCGTGGCCCCCGGCACCTGGTCGAGCACTCGCATCTGCAAGCTGGGCGAACCGTTGGCGAGAAACAGGAAATCGCTCTGCCGGAACGGTTCGGGCAAGACCGGATTGAAGTCGCCGAAGACGTTGAGATGCACTTCCAACGTTTCTCGATCATTCATGTTCGGCAGGTACTTGCCTCGCCAGCGAAACGTCTTCGCTCCCGGCACCACTTGAAGCCCGGAGGTGTCGATGTCGCGGGCGGCCAGCAAGGCGGTGTGCTCCTGGGGCCAGTCGTCGCCCACGACCCCCACCAAGCGCACGGGCGCGAAATAACTGGCGGCGTAGGAAAAGTAGACGGCCGACCCGCCCAGCACGGCGTCGCGCCGATCTGTGGGGGTTTCGACACTATCCAGGGCCACCGAACCAACGACCAACAGCGGCATCGCGAGTTCCCATGAATTAAAGTCGCGTTTTATACTTCACGCGGCCGAGTATGAGACATTCTCGGTGGCTGGGGCAGAGCCTAAGCGATGCCCCGGTCGCTATCTAGTCTAGCTCGCCGGGGCATCGCTTACACTCTGCCACCAGCCACCGCTTTCTCGTGGCAAAATGTCACATTATCGGCCGCGTGAAGTATATTATGGACGTCCCGCGTGGGCGAGTCAAACCGTCGATTCGGCTTGCCTGCGATACGCCGGAGGCGATAGAATCCGCCCTCGGTTTTGACGGGTTCGGCCAGGTATGGTACTTTGGAAGCGGGGCTCACGAAGGATGGAGTCAACGATGTCACCAGTGATTCCCGCTGAATTTGTGCCGTTTGTTACGCGTGAACTGGCGGGGCGGTCTATTGGACCTTCGCCGTGGCGCTGGGCTTTTTCGCCGTCGGTGTTCGCTGGCTGATCGAGCGGGCCAAGGTGCGTGGTGTTCCAGCGATGAAAGGCGAAACCGAGGAGAAGATTTCCCTGGGAGCCGCCATTTGACGCCGTTCAAACCGGGTTGCCGTAGACGGGTGAGCAAACCGGGCTAGAATAAACAACATGGCGAATCCCGCAACAGTCCATCCAGCCGAAGCCACCGTCGAGGGCCAACCGCTGGAAATCGACCTGAAAGACCCGGTGCTTGCCGCGCTCCTGGCTTGGCTGGTTCCAGGTCTAGGCCATTGGTATCAGGGACGGCGCCACAAGGCGGTGCTGTTCTTCGTATGTATTCTGGGCACGTTCATGTACGGGCTGTACCTGGGCGAAGGGCGCGTGGTCTACGCTTCTTGGCGGCCGAATGACAAGCGCTTGCAGTATTTCACGCAAGTCGCGGTCGGACTGCCCGCCCTACCCGCCGCCGTGCAAGCGCTGCGAGCCAAACCGATCCAGTTCCCGGTCTATAAAGACTTCATGGTGCCACCTAAACTGGTTCCGGAGCCTGGAGAATCGCAAAGCGAATTGGATCGGCTGGTCAAGCGTCTGCACCGCTATTGGGAACTGGGCACCTACTTCACCGTGATCGCCGGGCTGTTGAACATCCTGGCGATTTATGACGCCTGGGGCGGGCCCGCTTTTTCGGCCCCACCGCCGCCCCCCAAAAAGCAGGATGACGACGAGGCGAGTGGGGAGGCGACGGATGACGACGCAAAAACCGCGTAGGGGGGGCACCGCCTACCAGCCGTTATCGAGTCGGGCGATCACCGTAATACTTCACGCGGTCGAGAATGAGACATTCACGGTGGCTGGGGCAGAGCGTAAGCGATGCCCCGGTCGCTATCGAGCCGGGGCATCGCTTACGCTCTGCCACCAGCCACCACTTTTTCGTGACAAAATGTCTCATGGTCGGCCGCGTGAAGTATTGATGAGGAGACCGTTGTGAACCCGTTGGCCCTGGTTGGGATGTTGCTGGCGACTCACATCAACGACATGTGGTACGCCCTGCCGCTGATCGTCGCGGTCAGCCTGGTCTATTCCGCCACGCGGAACGAATTGATGCGCGATATTATCCACGGCGCCATCCGTACCGGCACCTGGATCGCCGGCTTCATGTTGGCGCTTTTCCTGATCCTATTCCTGATGTCGTCGGCGGTTTAGACAAAATAACCGCCGCCGTGACTGGCTTTTAGGGAATTTACAAGGTATAGGGGTAATGCGTAGCATGGTTCCCCTTGGCTTGTGGTATCCCAACATGATCGCATTCAGACGCGTCTTCGTGCCATTTCGGGCAGGTTTCGTCCGGGTCGTCGTTTCTCTCGTGGCAGGTCTGCTGTTGGCCGCCGGCATGCGCGCGGCGGATGCCGCCCCTGGGCAATCCGACGTCTTGGAACTCTGGCTGCGGGAGCTCGAACGCTCGGTCCCACGCGAGGCGGCGACCTATTCGGCCACAACCCCCGCGGCCGTGGTCAAGGCGGTGGCGGCGGTCGAAAAATGGGCGGCCGAATGGGCAAGTTTCAAGCAGGCTCGGACGCCCGCCGAGGTGTACGACGTGACGCGCCGCCTGCTGGCCGCCAAGACGCGGGTGGACGAGTTGCTCGACGTCGCCTTCGACCTGCGGCGGCAGTTTTCCACGTTGCCGGCCGGTGTGGAACAACGTGAGGCGGCGCGCGGGTATCTGCGGACCACGAGCCATCTGATCGATCTATCGGGCCGCCTGCGTTACCTGCACGTCGATGCCCTCTCGTTGGCCGTACCCAAGCTGATGGCGCGGGCGGACGACCGCGAGCGGCTGATCGACTTGCTGATTACCGAACGCAGTTCCGTTGGGGCGACGATCGTCGCCGAATACGTTTTTGGTTCCGACGCTTCACCCACCGCCGCCGTCGCCGATCCGGCCGTGGCGAAGAAACTCCTGGAATTGATCGCCGTCACGGGCGAACGCTCGCTATTGCCGTGGGTGGTCGCCCTGCTGGACGGCGACGCGGTACCGGTCGAATTGGCCATCAAGGCGGCCGAGGTGATCCGCCGCATTGGCTTGCCGCAGGATCCGCGGCCGGAGACCACGGAACCGTTGCCGCCGCCGGCCGTCACCGCCGAACGGCTGCACAAGCTCTTGTCGCGGATCGAGGTATCGTCCTTGACGGGCGAGTTGGCCCGCCGCCACGCTGAACTGCTCGCCTGGCTGGCGGTGCGTCGCGGCGAAGGGCTGGCGGACGAGAGCTATCGCCTGGGCACGTTCGACGTGCGGCCGGGCGATTGGATGCTGATGCGCAACCCGTCGCCCTACAACCAGTTCACCGACCTTTCGCCGGGCCTGTTCACGCATGTCGGGGTGGTGACGCTGGAACGCGCCGCCGACGGCATCCAGCGGATGGTGATCGTCGATTTACCCGAGCGCGGCAGCCGCATCCCGGCCACCAACGTCGACGCCTACGTTCAGCGGACCTTGCACTATTGCTTCCTGCGCCACCCCGACCCCGCGGTGGCCAGGCCGTTGGCGAAAGCGGCGCGGGACATGATCGGCAACGAATCGCAGTTCGACCTGAATTTTCTCACCTCGCGCGTGCTCGATCTCAAGGGGCAGCCGCTGGCTGGCCGCAAAATTCACACCTATTGCGCCGGCTTGCTCATGGTGTGCGCGTTGCAAACGCCCGCCGATCGCAATGAGTTCTTTCCCATCGCCGACGGTCCGGCCGGCGGGATGACCAGCGAGAACCTGGCGAAATTGGGACTGTCGATCGGAAAGGACTTCATTTCGCCGACGGGCGCCTTATTCTCGCCGAAACTGGAAGTCGTCGGCCGCCGCGAGGCGATGTACGACCCGGGTCGTCAGGTGGAGGAGGCGATCTTCGACCACTTCGCCCATCTCCTGGCCACGCGGCCGTTGGTGCCTTCGCCCGATTGGTTCCAGTCATTGCGGCTCAAGTTGGCCGAAGCCTCGACGCGCAACCCGCTCTTGGCCCAGGCGATCGCCCAGGCGGCCAAGGTCAGCACCGACACCGACCTGGTCTCGGCCGCCAAGGCCGCGGCCGTGGTCGAGACGCTCGACGAAATCGCCTTTGGCGCCAGTGCCGAGTTTCTCGACGCCCGCGATATTCTTCGCTCGGGTTCGGAACAGGAACTGATCGCCGACGGGGCCGATGCCGACGAACTGAACGAGGTGCGTATTTATCGCCGCCGACATGGCTCGCTCTACGATCGTTGGCGGCGCGGCCAGGCATCGCCCAGGCAACTCCGCGTCGAATTGGTCGACCACTATGTTCGCTGGGGGAAGGCCGAACTCGAACGGCGGTTCTTCAGCCCGCTGAATGCGAAGTAGTTGGCCACCCGCGTGACGGTTAAGGCGGTCGCCGCCCCACATTCGGCCCAAAGTAGCAGACACATACCTCATCGCTTTACGCCAAACAAGGGCGAGTCGGCCGAGTCGGCCTCCAGCACCGGCTCCTGACGGTCGGCGGCAAGGGGACGGTCCCGGTTGAACGTCGCGTTCAATCGCTTGCTGGCGTAGTCCAACGCCTCCTGGTTGCTGACGACGCCGTCGCGGTTCGCGTCGGCCCGATCGTCGCGCAAGCCTTCGAGCAAGTAGTGGCTGAATTGGCCGGCCCGCGCCGGCGCTCTCTGGCCGGGCATGCGCCGCTCGTAGGCGCGCTGATCGGCGCCGCAGGCGAAAAAGGCCGCTGTGCGGCGGCCTAACGCCTTCGTCGCGCCGCGCAGGTCGCGCCACGGTTCGTCCTGCGCGTCGGGTCGGTTGGCGCGCACGCGACCGGGCAGGTAACGCGGCGCCACGTCGTCGTCCGGCTCCTTCGTGCCGCTGCCGGCGTGACAACAGTCCAGAATCACCGTCACCTGGCCGGCACGCAGATCGTCGAGCCAACGCCCCAGCTCGTCGTCGACCAGCAGGTGCTCGCCATCGGCCGTGGCATCGTGGGGACAAAGCGCCTCGTCCAAGTCGTCCCGCTCGTCATACGGGCGGCGGTCGGCCAACTGCGTGCCATGCCCGCTGAAGTGGAACACGAACTGATCGGTCGAGCGAGTTCGTTCGGCGGCCCGTTTCATGGCCCCCCGAATACTGGCCAGCGTCGCATCGGTCCCCTTGAGCAACTCGACGTTCACTTCTTGAAAGCCAAATTGCTCCACTAGGGCGTTGGCCACGGCATCGGCGTCGGCCTCCGCGCCGCGCAACGGCCGGGGGAGGCCGCCGTCGGGCAACTCGAAGTCGGGACAATCATTGACGCCGATCACCAGCGCGTGGCCCTCGCCGTGGGCCGCCGCGCACGAGACGACAGTGAACAGCACAACGAAACCAATCTTCATCATTGGCGACTCGCGATCGTCCTCATTGTAGCAGCCGCGCCGTAAAGTAGCAGCCGTAGACGTAAAGTAGCAGGCACACTCCGTGTGCCGTAGCTTTGGGCGTACACGTCCCGACGACGCGAACGCGCCGATCGGCGGAGCGGCCCGTTCGGCGCGTTCCCCATATCCACCCGCGCCCGCGCTTCCGGGCGCTGGGGCTCCAAGTTGCGGCACACGGAGTGTGCCTACTACTTTGCCGCCTCAAGCTGCCGAATAGCCCGCTCGGCCAACTTGCGATCGCCGTCTTCCGTCGCCCCCTCAAGCACCTCGTTCCAGGTCGCCGTCGCATCGTCGCGCCGGTCCAACGCTTCGAGCGCCAGCGCCAGATTGATCCGCGCGGCGACGTTCTTGCCGTCCAAGCGGCGCGTCTCGCGAAAATCGCGTTCGGCCGCGTCGAAATCGTCGAGCATGAACTCGGCCAGCCCGCGCCCCAGCCATGCCATCGCCTCGGTAGGCGCCATTTCGACGGCGCGTTGGAACTCGTCCAGGGCCTCGCGCGGGCGGCGCATTGTCAGCAGAGCATGGCCCCGGTTCAAGACCGCATCCTGCTCGTCGGCGCCCGAACGTTTCAGCAGATCGTAGGCCCCCTTGAGCCCTCGCCCCAATTTTCCATCGCCCGTCTCGCGAGCGACGATCCCGCCCGGCTCGTAGCCAAAATCACCCAGCCGCCCGGCGAACGCCAGGGCCAAGCGACCGGGAAACTCACGCTCGGCTTGCGAGCGCAGACTGCGCAAGCGATCCGATGTCGTTCCCCGCTCCTCCGCCGCGGCCAGAAAATCACGGGCCTCGGCAAAACGGCCGGCGGCGAGTAATCCCTTGGCCTTATCGTACGCGCGGCGCTGGGCCACTTGGGGCCCATTCGCTGAAAAGCCGAAGTAAAGCCCGGCCGCCACCAACAGAGAAGCCGCCAGCACATACACCGCGGCGGATCGTAGCCGGACTCGCAAGAGTTCGGCCGTAGCCGGACTCGCAAGAGTTCGGGCCGTAGCCGGACTCGCAAGAGCTCGGGCCGTAGCCGGACTCGCAAGAGCTCGGGCCGTAGCCGGACTCGCAAGAGTTCGGGAGCGTCGCGTTTCCGCCGGCTCGTTCTCATCCGACAGAAGCGACAAGAGCAAGCTCGCCGCGCGCCGGCAGTTTACGCACTCGTCCAGATGGCGCAACAACTCGTCGCGTTCGGGGCCGTCGAGCGCTCCCTCGGCGAACAGGGCCAACAGTTCGTCGTCGGGGTGGTCGTCGCGTTCGTCCACGTCCGCCGCCTCGTCGAGCGCGCGCAGCAACGGCAAGAGCAGTCGTTCGTCGGCACTATGGTTGGCGTCCATGGTCAACCTCCGTGCATCTCGTGGGGAGGCGCTTCGACATGGGCCGCGCCGTGGACGCCCGCCGCCAGCACTTCGCCGAGCCGCTGCCGCAATTCAACGTCGTCGCCGGCCAGGGCCAGCTCCAGGCAGCGGGCGACCTGCCGCGGACTGGGGCTGCACGCGCTCAGCTCGCGCAAACGGTCCATCACGCGCTCGGCGGCGCGTTGCCGGCGGCGGGTGAGCGTGCCGGAAGCGACGCCCAGGCCGCGGGCCAGTTCGTTCTGCCCCACGCCGTCGAGCAGCAGCATTTTCAGCAGCACGCGCTCCTTGCTTTCCAGGACGGCCGTCGCGCCGGCGAAAATCGGCCGCAGCAGGTCGTCGCACGGCCGCCCATCGACGCGGGCCGCGGCGTCGGCGCCGTTCTGGGGCGTTTCGGGCAGCACGGGCAGGTTGACCGCCTGCCGTTTGCGCGTCTGGCTGATCCAGAAGTTCGCGACCACGGCCTTCAGCCAACCGGCCAGCGCGGTGCGGCCCTGAAAGCTGGCGATACGGGGCGGCCGGTCGCCGCGGGGCAGGATCAGTTCGGCGGCGAAGTTGTCGACCGCGTCGAAGGCATTCGCCCCGCCCACGCGCTGGGCGACGCTTCGGACGACGGGCATGTACTCGTGTTCGAACATTTCGGCCGCCTTCGCTTCACGTTGTTCCAGGGCCTGGGCCAAGGTCACTTCCTTGAGAAGATTGGCTTTGCCCGCCCCGTATCCCAGGTCGCCCGCTTCCAGCCGTCGGATCAGTTTGTCGAATCCAATCGGTTCGGCCGCCGCGAGCTTCCTCCAATGGTACTCGCAACAATTCCATACTCGCCCGACGTACGGGTCCAGCCAGCCGCCATCATCCGCCGGCCCGGGACGCGCCACTTCGGCGGCCATCCGTTCGGCCAGTGCTTCCAATCGCCGGGCCACCTGTTGCCGGCTGTCGTCGGCCTCTGTCGCCGCCGCGCCCTCTTGCCGCGCGATCCACTCGGCAAGATCGCGGGGAGGGTAGTGGCGGCGTTGATTCTCCATCGCTTAGACGCTTCAGCGACCATGTGTTGCGCGACGCCACGGAACCGGTTGCGGTAACGCGACTTAGGGGGCCGTGGCGATCCTTACTTTAGGGTGGCGGCGCGCTGGTCGCAAGCCATCGTAGCAGGCACACTCCGTGTGCCGTAGCTTTGGGCGTGTTCGCCCCGACGACGCCGACACGCGCCGATTGGCGGGCGGGCCCGTTCGGAGCGTTCCCCATATCCAGCCGTGCCCGCGATTCGGGGCGCTGGGGCTCCAAGTTACGGCACACGGAGTGTGCCTAGTGCCCGCGATTCGGGGCGCTGGGGCTCCAAGTTACGGCACACGGAGTGTGCCTACTACTATAAATTTTATCGCAAGCAGGGGGCTTCGCCCCCTGCACCCCCTTTACAGAGTTCAGAGTTCAGAGTGTCAGAGTCCAAGACGACTGGGCCGCAGGAACTAACGCGCGCGAACCACCCGAAAACCGATGTAGTAGAGACGGTCCGCGGGCCCGTCGAAGTTGCGGTAGGCGGAACGACAGCGGACAGGGGCGTAGTACCAGCCACCGCCCCGAATCACGCGGAAGGAGCCGGCGGCGGGGCCCTGCGGATCGTCCGTCGGTGCATTCTCGTAATAATTCGCCCCGTACCAGTCGGCGCACCACTCGGCCGCGTTGCCGTGCATGTCGTAAATGCCGAAGGCGTTGGGCCGAAACCGCCCCACCGTGGTCATGAACGGGTGCCCGTCGCTCTTTTGCAGGAGAAACTTCTCATCCGTCGCCGTCACCCCGTTCGTCTTGAAGAAGTCGCTAAACGCCAGATCCGCCACGTTGCCCACACTGGGCAGTCGGGCCGGAGCGTCGCCGCAAGAAAAGCGGGGCGTCGTGCCCGCCCGGCAGGCGTACTCCCATTCCGCCTCGCTGGGCAAGCGGTATGCGCAGCCTTCCTGCTCCCCCAGCCATTTGCAGAAGGCCATCGCGTCGTTCCAACTCACGTTCACCACCGGCGTCGTATCGGCCTGGGTCACGCCCCACGAGCGCCAGTTGAAATCGGCCCGCTGTTTGAACCAATCCTTCTTGCCCGCCCAACCCCAGCCCCCTTTGCCGTCCTTTTCCGCGTCGGTCTTGTAATCCGTCGCCTCGACGAACCGCGAGAAGTCGATCTTGCGCACCTCGTGAATGCCCAATTCGAAGGCGCGCGTAATCCGCACCTGGTGCCGCGGGCGTTCGGCCTCGATCCACTCCGGCATGAGCCAGTCGGGAAGGCCGCCGAAGGCCTGCTCGATGTCGGCAACGGACTCGTCGCTTCCCATCAGGAACTCGCCGGCGGGGACGAGCTTGAACTTCATGCGCAGCGAGTTGGGTTTGGGCGCGGCGTCGGGGCGCGCGATCGGTTGCGGCGTACTGGCCGAGGCCAGGGCGAACAAATCGTAGTTCAGGCCGCTGGCCTTGAGGTTGCCGTGCAGGAACGGCTGCTGCGAGCCGATGAATTTGCGCGCGACGTAGAGCTCGGTCTTGTCGGCGGTATAGTCGGTGAGCTCGCGCAAGCTGACGTGACGGTTGCGGTCGGCGTCGGCCGCGCCTCGCAGCCCTTCGAGCAAGAAGTGCATGAACACGCCGTGCTTCAGATCGCCGTCCTCCTTGGCCACTTCCCCTTCGGAACAACTATTCAACAGCAGCAAACCGGGAGGCGGCTCGATTTTCGCCAGGGCCGTCGCAAGCTCTTTCGGATCGTCGCCCGGCCCGCGGTCCTCGTCCGGGCGCGCATTACGGCGGCAGGCGTCGACCAACACCAGCTTCAGCGTGGCCGGCGACCGTTCGAGCTTCTTGCAGACGGCGCTGAGCGAGATCAGCGTGGCGGGGTCGTCGAGGTTCCCCTCGGTCGGGCAAAGGTAGGTCGTGTTCTTCACCAGCACGCCGTGGCCGCTGAAGCCGACGATCAGCACGTCGCCTTGCTTGACGAGTGTATTCACAAGCAGATCGAGTTGTTTCTCGATATTGGCCTTGAAGGGGTGGAACTGGCTTTCCTTGGCTGCGTCGTCGAGCAGGAACACACGCTCGCGCTCGAAGCCGTTGTCGACCAATTGCGCGGCCAAGGCGCGCTGGTCGGCGCCGCAGAAGCTCAGATCCTTGGCGGTCTGGTAGTCGTCGATTCCGATCAAGAGCGCCCAGCGGTGGCTGGGCTTGTCGGCCGCCGCGGCGCCGGCGGAGGCGAGAACGCCGACGAGGACCAGCGGGCCTTGGATTGTGAAAAGGGCATGGAACGCCTTGTTGCGCGTGGCATGGATCATCGGTTGGGATTCCTTGTCGGGCCTGGAAGCAGCACTTATTTTGCGATTGTTGCCCGGTGCCGGTCAAGTATTTCGGCCGGTTTTTCGCGTAACGTAGCAGGCACACTCCGTAAAGTAGCAGGCACACTCCGTGTGCCGTAGCTTTGGGCGTGTTCGTCCCGACAACGCCAACACGCGCCGATCGGCGGGCCGGCCCGTTCGGAGCGTTCCCCATATCCAACCGTGCCCGCGCTTCGGGGCGCTGAGGCTCCAAGTTACGGCACACGGAGTGTGCCTACTACTATACGCGCTGGGGCTCCAAGTTACGGCACACGGAGTGTGCCTACTACTATACGCGCTGAGGCTCCAAGCTACGGCACACGGAGTGTGCCTGCTACTTTTTATCGCGAGCAGGGGGCTTCGCCCCCTGCACCCCCTTGACAGAGAACAGAGATCAGAGTGTCAGAGTCCAAGACGACTGGGCCGCAGGAACTAACGCGCGCGAACCACCCGAAAACCGATGTAGTAGTTACGGAGCGCGGGCCCGACGAAGTAGCGGAGGGCGGAACGACAGCCGACAGGGTCGCTGCTCCAGCCACCGCCGCGAACCACGCGGAAGGAGCCGGCGGCGGGGCCCTGCGGATCGTCGGGCGGCGATTTGCCGTAATAATCAGCGTCGTACCAGTCGGAGCACCATTCCCAGGCGTTGCCCGTCATGTCGTACAAGCCGAACTTGTTGACCCGGAACCGGCCCGCCGGGGCCGTGAAGGCGTAGCCGTCTTTGCCTTTCACGACAAACATCCAATTGAACTTCTCCTTGGCCGTGCCGTCGGCCACGTTGCCGATCTTGGCCAACCCTTCCGGATCGTCGCCGTTGTAAAACCGCGTGGTCGTGCCAGCGCGGCAGGCGTACTCCCACTCGGCCTCGGTCGGCAGCCGGAACTCCTTGCCTTCTTGCTTGCTCAGCCATTTGCAAAACGCCGTCGCGTCGCTCCAACTCACGTTGACCACCGGGTGGTCGCCGGCCTGATCGAAGCCGCAACTCCGCCAGGTATATTCGGGCTTCTGTTCGAACGTTTTCTCCTTTTCGCTGTATCCCCAGCCTCCCTTGCCGTCTTTCTCGGCGTCGGTCTTGTAATCTTCCGCCTCGACGAACTTGGCGAAGTGGGCCTTGGTCACTTCGTACACGTCCATGTAAAACGGCTTCGTAATGCGCACCGGGTGTTCGGGGTGCTCGTCGGCATTGCTGAATTTGTCGGGCAGCTTGCCGAACGCTTGTTCCAGCTCGCCCATCGACTCGTCGCTGCCCATCGTGAATTCGCCGGCGGGCACCAGCACCAGCTTCATGCCAAGCTTGTTGGTGATGGAATCGCCCGGCTTGGGTTTGGTATCGGGTGGGGTGACGGGGCGCGAGGGTGACGCCCCCGCCAGAGCGAACAAATCGTACTTCTGCCCGCTCGCCTTGAGACCGCACTTCAGGAAGGGTTGCTGCGACCCGTTGAATTTGTTCATGACGTGGAGCTCCGTCGCGTCGGCGGCGTAATCGGAAAGCTCCCGCAAGCTCACGTGACGGTTGTCGTCGGCGTCGGCGGCGCCGCGCAGCCCTTCGAGCACGAAGTGCATGAACACGCCATGCTTGAGATCGCCGTCTTCCTGGGCCTGCTCCCCTTCGGAACAACTGTGCAACAGCAGCAAGCCCGGCGGCGGTTCGAGTTGCGCCAGGGCCGTCGCAAGCTCTTTCGGGTCGTCGCCCGGCCCTCGCACTCCGTCGCGGCGCGCGTTGCGGCGGCAGGCGTCGACCAGCACCAGCTTGAGTGTGGCGGGCGACCGTTCGAGCTTCTTGCAGACCGCGCTGACGGAAATCAGTGTGGCGGGGTCGTCCAGATCGCCCTCGGTCGGGCAGAGGTAGGTCGTGTTCTTCACCAGCACGCCGTGGCCGCTGAAGCCGACGATCAGCACGTCGCCTTCCTTGACGACTTTCAGCAGCAGATCGAGCCGTTGCTCGATATTGGCCTTGAAGGGGAAATACTTGCTGTCCTTGGCTTGGTCGTCGAGCAGGAACACGCGGTCGCGGTCGAAGCCGTTGTCGACCAACTGGGCGGCCAAGGCGCGCTGGTCGGCGCCGCAGAAGCTCAGCTCCTGGGCGTGCTGGTAGTGGTCGATTCCGACCAGGAGCGCCCAGCGGCGGCTTGGCTTCTCGGCGGCCGCGGCGCCGGCGACGAGGGCCGGCAGGCTGACGAGGGCCAGCAGGCATTGGATTGCGAAAAGGGTATCGAACGCCTTATTGCGCGTGGCATGAAACATGGGTCGGATTCCTTGTCGGGCCTGGAAGGACCACCTATTTTGCACTTGTTCGCCGGCGCTGGTCAAGTATTTCGGCCGGTTTTTCGCGTAACGTAGCAGGCACACTCCGTAAAGTAGCAGGCACACTCCGTGTGCCGTAGCTTTGGGCGTGTTCGCCCTGATGACGCCAGCACGCGCCGATCGGCGGGCCGGCCCGTTCGGAGCTTTCCCTATATCCTACTATACGCGCGCCTCGGGGCGCTGGGGCTCCAAGTTGCGGCACACGGAGTGTGCCTACTACTATACGCGCGCCTCGGGGCGCTGGGGTTCCAAGTTGCGGCACACGGAGTGTGCCTACTACTATACGCGCGCCTCGGGGCGCTGGGGCTCCAAGTTGCGGCACACTCCAGTGTGCCTACTACGTTGGACGAGCCCAGGTGAGGTACTCGCCCGGCCCAAGACCCGCCTTGGAAGGGTTTTCCGCAATGTACCGCTGGAAATGCTCGAACTGCTCCGGGCTGCGCACGAGGTGGTCGAAACTCTCCTCTTGCCAGAAACGCCCGCTACGCGATAGCGCTCGATTGATCTCGCCCGCCGCAAATCGCTTCCATGACTTGCATTGCCGCTCGATCTCGGTGGTTCCCAGCAGGCAAACCAGCAAGTGTACGTGGTTGGGCATGACCACGAAATCGCCCAAGTGATACCGCTCGCCGTCGAAGTGCCGTAGGCTGCGGGCGACGATCTCCGCCAGGGTCGCGTTTCGCAGCTCGCAGGCGCCGAACCCACGGTCGAGATAGTCCATGAACTCACGCGTGAAGACGGCATGGTACTCGTCATCGAGCTCGGGATTCTCGCGAAGTTTCGCCTTCCAATCGTCGCGCGACGGATCGAGCGCGTGCCGCCGCAGCCAGGCGTCGCGCCGCGCGTGCCACGAGCGCAGCAAGTTCTGGGGCACGGAGTCTTCGCTGCGGAACGTGACGAAATAGGTGACTCCGGGCTGATACCAATGAGGCAGGTTGCCCTCTCGGATGGTCAACTCGCCTTTGCGATCGAACAGCTCGAACATGGCGGCGCCTCAACGTAGCGGGCGTAAAGTAGCAGGCACACTCCGTGTGCCGTAGCTTTGGGCGTGTTCGCCTCGACAACGCCAACACGCGCCGATCGGCGGGCCGGCCCGTTCGGCGCTTTCCACATATCCAGCCGTGCCCGCGATTCGGGGCGCTGGGGCTCCAAGTTGCGGCACACGGAGTGTGCCTACTACTATACGCGCCGGCCGTCTCCTCAACGGCGAAAGCGGTTTTTTTTGACTATCGCAAACGATAAGGTTACAATAACCCCGAATTAAGGCGATTGGAAGCCCCCGGTCGACTCCGAAAGCGCGCAACACGCCGCCAGGGCCGCGTCCATCGTGGGGGAAGATTTGCCGACGGCGACGGAGTTGGAGGTTCAAAATGAATGGTCTGTTTGTTTCCCGTCATTTCAGCACCGGCCCCCGCCGCGCATTGGCCGGCATACCACTTCTTCTTGCCTTGGCCATCAGCGCCGCCCGGGCCCAGGATTAGGGTGTTGAAAATTCGGTCTTGACACAGGTTTTTCTTCCTGCCAGTTTCATGCCTGGATATCCGCGCGGGAGGGAACCGCGCGATCGGGTGCTAGCAGGGAGGTTGAACATGTTGGCCGGTCTGG
>Ga0307372_10002781_pt1 | contig 28552 bp, 32 predicted proteins | sample OX1MG_FD_202533 | JGI IMG/M metagenome (GOLD analysis project Ga0307372, IMG submission 202533) | Soil microbial communities from Risofladan, Vaasa, Finland - OX-1 | ecosystem: Environmental > Terrestrial > Soil > Coastal area > Acid sulfate soil | place: Finland: Risofladan, Vaasa | collected... | reverse complement strand
CACAAGCCCGTAGCGCGCCGTGGAGGGTGCCCTAGGGTGCCGACGGGCATGAGGTGGTCGCGCCCGTGATCGCCCGGAGCACACTCGCGGGCGCGATCTGGAATCGCAGCTCGGTGGCACCCGGCCGTCGCATCACGACGGTGGTCGTTTGTGCGGTGCCCGCCGCAACGCACGCCGAGCTGTCGGGGCCGGCGATCGTCCAGTACGGCGTGTCGTGGACCCGCAGCGTGAGCACCGCGGGACGGTTGGCTTGGATCGTGATCGATGTGGGGGTGATGCCCGTGATGCGCGCCGCTGTGGACGGCGTCACGATCGGCGTCGGGTTGTCCAGCGCGTAGATCGTCCAGGCGCCGGCGTGCGCGACCGGGCGCAGTCCGGACCGTCCGCTGCGCAGGAGCGCCGCCTCTGCGTCGGAGGTGAAGTCGAGCGTCCCGGACTGCAGCAGCACGTAGTGGACACCGACGGCTCGCAGCCACGCCTGATAGCTGGTCGGCGTCGGGTTGTTGTAGAGCACGGCGTTGGTCGGGTAGTCGTCCTGCCGGTACCAGCCGCGGGCCATCGCGTAGCCGTTACCGGCGATGTAGTACGCCTCCCAGTACCGCTTCGACTGCACCACCTCGACCCGGTAGTCCGGATCCTGATGGGCCTTCAAGAAGGCCAACGCAGGTGCCCAGTACGCGGCGTTCTGACCCGGCGACGCCGCTGAGGCCTGCCACTCGGTGACGGGCGAGATCCCTTGCCAGACCGCGATGAGCACGATGCAGGCAGCGGCGACCCAGCGGGGGCGGTACGCGTGCGCGCCCAGCGGGATCAGCAGCAGCGGAAGTCCGGCGAGCGCGACCAACCGCACCAGGTTGCCACCGACTGGGTTGGGGAGTGCGAAGTCGATCAGCGCGACCAGCGCGAACAGCCAGAAGAAGATCCACATCCCACGCATCGTCGGTTGCCGGTACGACAGCGCCGCGCCCGCGGCGCAGAACAACAGAATGGCCGCCAGATCCTTGGGGTCGAACAGATAGCGGCCACCGGGCAGCGAGAAGGCTCGCATGAGCAGGAGCTGGATGACCCCGATCACGACGATCACGATCGCGAACGCTCGATAGGCGCGATCGTGCACCCAGGTGCGGTCGGCGAGCGCCCATGCGACCAGAAACAGCCCCACGAATCCGAAGGCGAGGACGTGCCCGGCCACGGCGAGCACGGCGAGGATCGAGGCGACCCAGATCCGATGGGCCTGGACGGCGGCGAGCATCGCAAGGCCGAGGGCCAGGCCCAGCAGGAATGGATAGACGCCGGCGATCACCGAGAGCGGAAACGCCAGTGTGGCGGCGACCACCGGCGCCGTGGCGATCGGAGGCCACGCGGTACGGACCAGGCGCGCAAATGCGCCGGCGGCCACGCCAACCGACGTGGCGACCACGACCGCCTGCCCGACGGCGACCGCGAGCGGGTAGTACAGGACGGTGTAGTTGACGAGGCTGTAGCGCCCCGAGTACCAGAGGTTGTCCCAGAACTGGAGTCCGCCGCGGCTCACCAGCTGGGTCTGGTAGAGGTGCGTGGCGGCGTCGCCGCCCGGCGGTCCGAACGCGAACAGGCACAAGCCGAGGACGCCCGCGACGATCCCCATGATCAGGGGCCGGGTGATCCGCTTGACGCGAAGATCCCACTCACGCACGGGCTGCAGGCTCACGGCGCGAGCCATCCGTGATCAGCCGGGCGGCGTCGCGCCCGGGCCGGTCCCGGTCGACGGATGCGTCGTCGGGGTGGTCGTTGGCGGCGGTTTGGGCGTCGTCGGGGTGGTGTGGGGCCTCTTGCCCGGCGCGGTTGTCGTGGTGCCGGTCGTCGAGGTCGACGTGCTGGTCTTCGTCGGAGGGGCCACGTACTGGGTGAACGCGCTCGAGAACGGCTTCCAGACGACGGGATTGTTCGGCAGCGGGTAGTCCGCGATCGGGCAGGCGTAGGCGGGGTTGCTGAGCACGTTGCGCATGAACGTGGCCCAGATGCGCGCCGGGAAACTTCCGCCGGTGACCTGGATGCCGTGGACGTCGGTCATGTACTGGGGGGTCCCGCTCGCGTTCGGGTACCCCATCCAGACGGCAGTCACGTAGCACGGGGTGTAGCCCATGAACCAGGCGTCGACGTAGTTGTTGGTCGTGCCGGTCTTGCCGGCGATGCTGGGGGCGATGTTGGCAGCCGTACCGGTACCCGCCAAGACGTTCTCGTGTAGGACCTTGGTGACCTCGTAGGTCACGCCGTCCGACAGCACGCGGCGCAGGGCGGGCCTGTTGAGGACAACGGGCCCGGTGGGCGGCACGATCTTGGTCACCGACAGCGGGACCACGCGTTTGCCCTGGTTGGAGAGAGCGCTGTAGGCGGTCGCCATGTCCAGAGGCGTCACGTCGCCGGAGCCGAGGCCGACCGAGGGGTACACCGGAAGGGCGCGGGCGCGGGGGATCCCCATCAGGTAGGCGGTGTTGACGACGGCCTGCGGTCCGAGGTCGAGCGTCATCTGCGTGTAGACCGAGTTGTCGGACTGCAACGTGGCGTTGAGGATGCTGATCCGGCCCGGGTAGGAGTTGCTGTAGGTCTGGACGGCGATCGGGCCCCAGATTGGGGAGACGAAGTTGAGCGGCCGGGACGTATAGTCCGTCGTGTACGGGTTGATACCCCGGTTGACCGCGGTGGTCAGCACGAATGGCTTGAATGTCGAGCCGGGCTGCCTGAGCGCCTGGGTGACGTAGTTGAACTGGTTGTCGATGCTGAACGACTGGGTCGATTGCATGGCGCGAATCGCGCCCGTGCGCGAGTCGATCATCACCACCGCCGCCTCGGGATCGCTCGGCTGGCCGAGGACCTGGTTGATCGCCGACTTGGCCTGCGCGTCGAGGTTCGGGTCGATGGTCGTATAGACCTTCAGTCCCTGGTCGGCCAGGCGCGCCTGGCCGTAGGTCCGTTCGAGGTTCTGCTTGACGTACTGGAAGAAGTAGCCTTCTTTCGGCACCGCGCTGTACGCGTTGCCGGGGTTCAGACCAAGCCCGGCCAGTTCGGCGTGAGCGGCAGTCTGTTGGGAGATAAAGCCCTGGTCCGCCATCTGCTGGAGGACCTCGTTGCGGCGCTGACGGGCGACCTGTCCGTTTCGGAACGGGTCGTACTCGGTCGGCGCCTGTGGAAGTCCGGCGAGCAGTGCGGCCTGGGCCAGGCTGATGTCCTTGACGTTCCGGTTGAAGTAGGTCAGCGATGCCGCTTCAACGCCCACCGCGTTGTGGCCGTAGAACACGCTGTTGAGATAATTGGTGAGGATCTGGTCCTTGGTGTGCGACTTCTCGTACTGGACCGCCAGGTAGGCCTCTTTGAGCTTGCCGTTGAGCGACTGGTCGGTTCCGTTGAGCGCCAGGACCTTCATCAGCTGCATGGTGATCGTCGAGGCGCCCTGCAATCCGCCGGCGCCCACGATGTCGTGGAACGCGGCACCGGCGAGACGCACGTAGTCGATGCCGTGATGCTGGTAGAACCGCTTGTCCTCGATGGCGATCGTCGCCTGCTTGAGCTCCGGCGGGATCTGGGAGCTCGCGACGATCGTGCGGTTCTGCTCGCCGGCCACGATGCCGAGCAGGTGTCCGTAGCGGTCGTAGATCGCGGTGTTCTGGCCAAGGGTCTTGATGTTCAGGCGCGCGGTCTCCTGGGCCACCGTGCGGATCTCGCGGTTCAAGGCGAGCCCGCCGAGCAGCACGATGCCGCCGATCAGCCCGAGGACCACAAGCAGCGTGACGCGCAGGCGCGCCGTGCGCCGCTGTTGGCGGCGACGCTTCTTGCGGACCCGCTTCGCCTGGAGGTAGGTCATGAGGCGACGCTCACGCGATTGCGGATATCCCATGTGGCGCGGCCGTGCGTGTAGTCGATCATGCCGATCATCTGGGTCGGACCGGAGTTGACATGACCGTCGACGATCCACTCGAGCGGCGCCGTCGGGGTTGCACGCACGTTATCCCACGCCGGGCGTCGGCCTCCCGGCGGAACCGGCACGAGGAACGGCCCGTTGGTCCATGTCAGGGTGACGCTCACCGCGGTCGCCGGGGGTCCCGCCCAGAGCTCCTGGGCGCGCTGCAGGGCGGCCTGCGATGTGCCCAGCTGCGTGTTTCGCGACTCGGTGATTGCGTCAACGATGAATTCCCAGCCTTGATCGGGTCGTTTCCAGACGTCGTGCGCCGCTCCGGGACCCTGCGTGTACGGAATCGCGATCAGCGCCGGTATCCAGATCAGGCACACGGCACCGAGAACAGCTGCCCCGAGGAGCCATCTCCGGCCTAGGCGTCGTGTTGTCATCGACCTTCCTTCTTGCGCGCGGCAGTATAGACCCGGATGTCAGCCCTCCCTAATCCCGAAGGCACGCGTGCGCTGCTGCTCGACGCGATGGGAACCCTGGTGCGCTTGGTGCCCCCGGTGCCCGTCTTGGCCCGCGCGCTCGCCGGCGCCGGATACCCGAACTCCGAGGAGCGGGTTGCGGCGGCGATGCGGGATGAGATCGCGTACTACCGACGGCATCATCTCGAGGGAGGGACGCCGGCCGCGGTACGGCGACTACGCGCCGCATGTGCGGGGGTTTTGGCCGACGGTCTCGAGCGCCCACCGCCGGTACCCGAACTGACCCAACTCTTGGTTGACGCGCTGCAGTTCGAGACGTTTCCCGATGCGCTGCCGCTGTTGCGGAGGCTGCGTAACCGGCCCATACGGATCGCGGTGGTCAGCGACTGGGACTGCACGCTCGCCGAGCACCTTGACCGGTTGGGCGTGGGCGCGTGGATCGATGAGGTTGTCGTCAGCGCGGTCGTCGGTGTCGCAAAGCCGGATCCGCGCATCTTCGCCGCCGCGCTTGAACGCCTCGGCGTTCCGCCGGAGTCCGCCGTCGTATGCGGCGACGATCCGGTGCGGGATGTGGCCGGCGCCCACGCCGCGGGAATCCGCGGCGTGCTGATCGACCGCGAGGAGCGGTATCCGGACCGCGGCTCGCGCGTCGTCACACTGGACGACCTGTCGGACTGGATTTAGCGGGCCAGCGTGGCGTACCGGAGGAATGTCGCCACGGCATCCTCGAATTGCTGGACGCAATCGCCCTGGCCATCCGCGACACAGGTCCGCATCTGATCGGTGATCAGATGCAGCCCAACCTGGTCGAGGGCGGCCTTGACGGCGGAGAGCTGCGTGAGGACTTCCCGGCAGTCGGCGTCCTCCTCGAGCATGCGTTGGACACCCCGCAGCTGACCCTCGGCACGCCGGAGTCGCACCAAGAGCTGTTCCCGAGTCGTCGGTGCGGGAGCGGTTGCCATCAGTGGCCGCCGCAGCCGCAGGATCCCCCGCAGCACCCGCCGCCGAAGCTGGTTACCGTCGGGGCCGCGTCGGCACGCGCTGGGCGCGTCATGACGAAGCCGGTGAACCGCTGGGTGATGTCGTGCGATCCGCAGTCCGGGCACACGCGGTCCTCGTCGCGCAGGAACCCCTGGCGATACCGCTCGAAGTTCGTGTCACACGCGGTGCACGCAAGGTCATAGGTCGGCATGTGCTGCTCCTTCGGTTCTAGCTCGCCAGGCCGAGCTGCTTTTCGAGCTGCGCCTTGGGCATCGCGCCGACCGCCTGTCGGGTCAGCTGCCCATGCTCGAACAGGCCGAGGAAGGGAATCCCCTGAACGCCGTAGCGGGCGGCGATCGGGCCATGCTTGTCCACGTCGAGCTTGCCGACGACCAGGCTGTCCGCCCGCTCGCTGGCGATCTGCTCGACCACGGGGGCGATGATCCGGCACGGACCGCACCACTCGGCCCAGAAGTCCACGAGCACGGGGCGCTCGCTCTCCAGGACGATTGCCTGGAAGTTATCTGCGGTGATTTCAAGCACGTCGGCCATTTGCGGTCAGTCCTTTCGTTGCGACGGCGATGTCATGCATGCTGCCCAGATGTGGACGCTTGATGCAGTGCGGCCTCGAGCCAGCGCTCGGAGTCAATTGCGGCCATACATCCGCTCGCGGCGGCCGTGATCGCCTGGCGATACACGGTGTCCTGCACATCGCCGCAGGCGAACACGCCTTCGACGCTGGTCCTGGTGCCGTCCGTGAGGATGTACCCGGACGGGTCGAGATCGAGCTGATCGACGAACAGCTCGGTATTGGGATCGTGGCCAATCGCGACGAAGACCGCGGCGGCCGGGATGACCTCGACGGCGCCCGTCACCGCGTCGCGCAGCTCCACGCCCTCGACGACGCCGTCGCCGATGACCTGCTGGACTTCGGCATTCCAGCGGACGGCGATCTTGGGATGACCCAGGACGCGGTCGGCCATGATCCGTGAGGCGCGAAATTCGTCGCGCCGATGGACGACGGTCACCTTGGAGGCGATACGCGCGAGGAACAGCGCCTCCTCCATGGCGGTGTCGCCGCCACCGACGACGACCAGCTCGCGATCACGGAAGAAGAACCCATCGCAGGTGGCGCACGAACTCACCCCAAACCCGCGCAGGCGTGTCTCACTTTCGAGGCCCAGCCAGCGTGCGGATGCGCCGGTCGAGATGATCAGGGAGTGCGCACGCAGTTCCTCCACGTCGGTCCACACGCCAAAGGGTCGGGACGAGAGGTCGACGCGGGTGACGTCGGCGGTGATGAGTTTCGCGCCGAAGCGTTCGGCTTGGCCCCGGAACATCTGCATCAGTTCGGGCCCTTGGACACCCTCGGGAAACCCCGGGTAGTTCTCGACTTCGGTCGTGATCATCAGCTGGCCGCCGGCCGCGTAGCCCTCGATGATGACCGGGCCGACGTTTGCGCGGGCCGCGTAGATCGCCGCGGTCAAGCCCGCCGGGCCTCCGCCGATGATGATGACGTTGTGCACCTGTGCCACGCTGCCCCCGATACGAACGATCAATCAATACCCTGCGGGGTATTCTAGCAGTCCGGGATCGGGATGCCCGTCCGGGTGCCCTGTGCCCTGATCGTTCAGCCGCCACGCTCGGCCGTGGCCGTCGGGCGCCAGACGAGGACCGAACCGACGCTCACCGGCCGCCGGCAGGCCGCGAAGTAGGCCCGATGCTGGTCGGCCTCGATCCGCTCGACGCGACGTACATCCCGGGTGGTGACCAGTCCCCAGGCGATCAACACGCCCGCCACGACACCCTCCGCGACCCCGCCACCACCAAGCACGCCGATCAAGAAGCCCATGATCAGCACGCTGGAGACGAGCAGGGCGGTGCCCAGCGCGAGCGTCCAGGTCAGCCAGTTCCGTGAGGTCGGCTCGCTGCGTCGGACAACGCCGGCGTCGGCGGGTGCGTCCGCCAAGCGCGCGCTCGGCAGGCCGCCGTTGCCCATCCATCCCCGCAGCAGGAAGCAGAACACGAGGATGCTCGGAATGACGGTCGCGAACGCCGTGATCACCCAGCTGTCGAAGGCGTCGGCACTGTCGCCGATCTGCATGGCGAACCCGATCGCGAATACGAGGATCCCGACCACGACGAGCGTACGTGCCCAGATCCGCGAAAGCCGCGTGTACCGCCAGAGTTTCTCGTTGGTCACAGTGGGCGAGGCTAGCGCGTGTGGACCCCGGATGCCGGTGGACGGGTCGCACGCATCTCGACCGGGCACGTGGTTTGATGCGGGACCGGATGAGGGCGCCAATCGAGGGAGGGCAATGACCCGCTCGTCATGGACGGCAACGATCGCGCTGCTGATCTTCACGATGGGCACAAGCATCGTGACGCCGCTGTTGCCGCTGTATCAGGCCGATTTCCATCTCACCAACGGCCAGGTCACGCTCCTGTTCGCGACGTACACGCTCACCGTCGTCCCGACGATGCTGATCTTCGGCGGGGTGTCGGACCGGGTAGGGCGCAAGAAGGTGATGGGACCGGCGCTGGTCAGCATCGCGCTCGCGTCCGTCGTGCTCGGGTTTGCCCAGAACGTCGAGATGCTGTTCGCCGGCCGTGTGCTGCAGGGGCTCGCGATCGGGATGTTCCTTGGCGTCGGGACGGCCTTCATCGTCGACCATGCGCGAGCCGCCGAGAAGGCGTGGGCGGCGATCGTGGCGGGCCTTGCCTTCCGCCTGGGATTCGGTCTCGGGCCCGGGATGGCCGGAGTCGTCGCCCAGAACTCGAGCCAGCCGATCCGCGCGCCATTCGAGATCTACCTCGGGCTCCTAGTGATCGCATTCGGCGCGTTCCTGATCACTCCTGAGACGATTCGCCGTCACAAGTCTTCGCGTGGACCGTGGCGGATCCAGGTGGGCGTACCCTCCGGGCAGATGGCGGGGTTTGCGACGTTTCTGGCGCCCGCCGCGTTCACCCTCGGGTTCCTCGACGCCACCCTCCTGTCGATCGTGCCGCTCTACATGGTGGCCGTGCTCGGGGTCAAGAACCTGGCGCTGGTCGGGCTCGTTGGATTCCTCGAGCTCGGGCTCGGCGGCCTGACCCCGCTGTTTGCTCGCTCCGTGGCACCGCGTCCGGCGGTGATGTGGGGCGTCGGCGGCGGCGCGGTCGCCTCGTTGCTGGTCGTGACGGCCTCGCAGGTTCATTCGGTCGCGCTGGTGCTCGTCGCGGCAGCGGTGATTGGCCTGCTCAACGGCCTGACCCTCCAGGGCGGGACGGCGATCTGCGGGGTCTCGGTGCCGATCCTCGAGCGGGGCAAGCTGATCTCGGCCCTATACATGTGCGCCTATGCCGGCACGATTCCGACGATCGGTTTGGGATACCTCTCACAGGCGATCGGGATCACCGAGGCACTGGCGATCTTCTCGGCGGCGGCGCTGGCGCTCGCGGCCGTGGTGATCTTCGTCGGCGGCCGCGTGTACCGGGAGGTGCTGCCGTATCGCGAGATCGAGGAGATCCGGCCGGACCAGCTGGTCGGGGACGGCGCCTGATGGCCATCGAGATCTCGGCGTTCTTCGCACCGACGCGGGAGACCCCGCTGCACATCCGGCTTGCCGAAGAGCTGGGGTTCGCCCGCGCGTGGTGCTACGACTCGCCGCTGTTGTACGACGACGTGTTCGTCACGCTGGCGCGGGCGGCTGAGCGGACCTCGCGGATTGGCCTCGGGGTGGGGGTCCTCGCTCCCGGCCTGCGGGCGTCGGTCGTGACCGCCAGCGCGCTGACCACCGTTGCCGCGCTGGCCCCTGGGCGGGTCGCCGTCGCGGTCGGGGCCGGGTTCACCGGGCGCTTCACGCTCGCGTTGCCTCCGGTGCGGATCGCGCGCCTTGCGGGCGAGATCGCTGATCTGCGCACGCTGCTCGCCGGCGGGGAGGTCGCGCATGCGGAAGGGGGCGCGTCCGTGCGCTTGATCCGCGTGTTCGGCGCTGATGGACCCTGGCCCGTGCCAATCTACGTGTCGTGTCGCGGCCCGCGCGCACAGGCGCTCGCTCGCGCGGCGGGTGACGGCGCCGTGACGGGGATCTTCTATCCGGGCGGTCTCGGGGTCGTGCGAGAGGCGCTTGGGAACGACATCCCGCTCGCGGTGCACGCCGTCGGCGCGGTCCGTGGTGATGACGAACCGTGGGATTCCCCCCGGCTGCGCGCCACGGTCGGCCCGGTGGTGGCCGTCGCGTTCCACCAATTCGCCGAGCAGCCGTGGCGGCTTGACGGCCTCGAGCCGGAGCTTCGCGCGCGCGGACGCCTACCTGGCACGGATCGACCGCGATCTCGAGGCCACCCGGCGTCACCAGGAACTCCATCGGGGCCACCTCGTGGAGCTCGTCCACGAGGCCGACCGCGAGCTGATCACTCCCGAGCACATCCGACGCTTCTCGGTCACCGGGACCTCCGACGAGCTGGTCGAACGCGTGCACGCACTGGCGGTCGACGGGGTGAACGAGCTGGCAATCTAGCCCGGCGGTGACGTCGCCGACGAACTTCGCCGTTTGGCCACCGCGTTCCGATCGGCAGGACTGCTACGGTCGCCCGATGGATCGTGACGCCGTCGCCGTTGTCCTCGAACAGCTTGGCGAGCCCCGCTACCGGATGGACCAGATTGTGCGCGCCCAGCGCGCGGGCGCGGGTTCGTGGGATGAGGTTACGACCCTCGGCAAGTCACTGCGCGCGGAACTCGCCGGGCACGCCCCGCTCTGGTCGGCGGTGCCCGAGGAGCGCCTCGTCTCGGTCGACGGCACGGTCAAGTGGAGGCTCGGGCTCGCCGACGGGCGCCAGATCGAAGCGGTCCTGATCGCCCACGCCCAAGGCCGGCGCACGCTGTGCGTCTCGAGCCAGGTCGGATGTGCACTCGGATGCACCTTCTGCTCGACCGGCACGATGGGCTTTGGGCGCGACCTGGCCGTTTGGGAAATCGTCGAGCAGGCCCTGATCGCCGCGCAGGAGGCCGACAGCCAAGGCGCGCGCCTGTCGAACGTCGTGTTCATGGGCATGGGTGAGCCCATGCAGAATCTGCTCGCGGTGTTCGGCGCGATCGAGGAGCTGCATCGGCCGGCACCGGGCCTCGGAATCTCGGCGCGCCAGATCGCCGTATCGACGGTCGGCTGGGTTCCGGGGATCGCCGCCCTGCAGGACTTCCCGTTGCCGGTGCGCCTGGCGGTCTCGCTGCATGCTGCCGATGATCAGACCCGGAGTCGGTTGATGCCCGTCAACCATCGCTATCCCATCGCCAGCCTGCTCTCGGCGTGCCGGCGCTACTGCGACAAGACCGGCCGCCGCGTGTTTATCGAGTACGTGCTCGTGGACGGCGTCAACGACAGCATCGATGACGCAAAGCGGCTGGCGCGCCTGCTGCGCGACGGCCGCTTCCACGTGAACCTCATCGAGTACAACGCGACCGGCGGTGAGTTCCGGGCCTCACGGCCCGAACGCCGGGAGCGATTCCTGCTTGCGCTCGAGCGGGCCGGCCTCGAGGCGTCGGTACGGCGCTCGCGCGGTGCAGACGTCGCGGCGGCGTGCGGCCAGCTCGTGACCGCACGCTCGTAGCCGGGGCCCGCGCGCGCGGGGGCGCGCCGCGCACCACGGAGGACTGTGCCCGGCCGGGTCGGATAGGTTAGGGCCATGGACGAGCCTGCCAACCATCAGCCGCAAGATCCCGGGTCGGGCTGGGCGCTCGGCGCCGGCGGATTGCCAAAGGCCGCGTGGCTGGTCCTTGCGGTCATCGCGATTGCTCTCGGCGCCAGCCTGTTGGGCATGGGCTATCTCGGCTACGGGATCCTCATCGTGATCGTCGGGCTCGCCGCCGCCGTCAACCTGTTCTAGGCATGCTGCCGCCGGACCCGGAGCTCATCGCCGATGCGCTCCTGTCGGCCCATCCCGACGCCGAGCCGTTCGAAGTGTCCGGCCCCGAGCTTGAGACCTGGCTGACGGAGGTCGGCGTCGCCGACCAGGACGATGCACTGGTCAGTGCAACCTTGGCCGCCTGGGAGTTGCGCCGTTCCTAGACGGCCGCGTCCGCTGTGACCGCGGGTGCCGCGATCCGCGCGCGTTCGCACAGCGCATCGAGGGAGATCTCCGTGACCTCGAGCCGGAACCGTTCGGTCAGCGACGCTGCGAGGACCTGCTCGACGCGTTCGCGATCCGGATCGCCGCCCTCGGCGGCGATCGAGGTCGCCGGCACCCCCGGCGCGCCGCACGCGGTCATCAGGGCGAACCACTCAAGATCGGGATCGCGGTTGAGCCCGACCCCGTGGGTGGTGATCCCGTGCTGCACGCGGATGCCCACGCTGCCGAGCTTACGGCCCTGCCGGTAGACCCCGACCGCCGCATCGTCGGCGACCGCACCAGTGAGTCCTGCACCCGCGCAGGCGTCCGCCATCGCCGCGACCAGATCTCCGACAACCCGCTTGATGCGCCGCTGAGGCCGCAGGTTGAGGATCGCATAGGCAGTGGTCTGGCCGGGGCCGTGCCAGGTCATCTGGCCGCCGCGGTCGACGCTGTGGACGCTGGCGCCCATCAGCGCGAGCTGCTCGTCGGACAGAAACAAGTCGGCACGCGTCCCGTGCCGGCCGACCGTGTATACGGGAGGATGCTCCAGGAGCCACAGCACGTCGGGGATCATCTCCGCCGCGCGTGCGGTCGCGAGTTCCCGCTGGAGCCGCCAGGCATCGACATAGCCGATGCGCCCCGTCCGCACGAGAAGGCCCGGCTGCGGCCCGGCCATCAGTCCGCGACCAGGCTGTAGGGCATCTCCACGAGCTGAACGACCCGGGAGAGGAACGTGGCACCCTCGGCGCCGTAGAGGCTGCGGTGGTCGACCGACAGCGTGAACGTCATCATGTCGCGAACGACAACGTTGCCGTCACGAACCACGGGCTGTGGACGTGCCACCCCGACGGCGAGGATCGCCGCCTCGGGTGGATTGATCACTGCGGTGAACCGGTCGATGCCGTACATGCCGAGGTTGCTCACGGTGATCGTGCTGCCCTCGAGCTCGGCCGGCGTGATGCTTCCATCCCGGCAGCGCGCGGCCAGATCGCGTACCTGTACGGCGATCTCGGTGACCGACTTGGTGTTGGCATCGCGGATGACAGGAACGAGCAGCCCGCGCTCGACGGCGACGGCGACGCCGATGTGGACGCCGTCGGGCACCACGAACGCATCCGTGTCCCATCGCGCCAGGACGTCGGGTCGTTCGGCGGCGGCCACCGCCAGCGCGCGGATGATCAGGTCGGTGACGCTCGGCGTCGGGGTGTCGGGTCGGGCGGCGGAGAGCTGTCGTCGCACGGCGATCAACTCCGACGCATCGACATCGCGCTGGAGCGCGAAATGGGGTGCGGTCACGACCGATTCCTGCATGCGGCGCGCGATCGTGCGTTGCAGGCGGGTCGCCGGGACGCGCTGGCCGAAGGTCACGGGGGTTGCGGGGGTTGGCGCGCGCGACGGGGCGACCGACACGGCGGGTGCCGCAGCCGTCGGGGCGGGCGCCCCGGGAGCCCCGGCGATGGCGTCGACGTCAGCGCGCACGATGCGCCCGCCGGGTCCCGTGCCGTGGACGTTGGCCAGATCAATCCCGACGTCGCGGGCGACCTGTCGCGCCAGCGGCGATGCGATGATCCTGCTCCGGTCGGGACCCGTGGCGGACACCGCCGTCGTTGGGGCGGCCGCGGGCGTCACGGCTACACCGATCTCCTGGGGGGTTCCATCATCGCCCACAGGAATGTTGGTGGCGACCTCGGCGGACGGCGCCGGCGCCGGCGCCTCGCTCGGGGATGACGCCGTCGGCGCGCCTGCGGGTGCACCCTCCCCGATCCAGGCGATGGGCGCGCCGACGGGGTGCACCGAGCCCTCGGACGCCAGGATGCGCAAGGGTCCGTTCTCCGGCGCGTCGACGGTCATGTCGGCCTTGTCGGTTTCAATCTCGACGATCGGCTGGCCGCGGGTCACGACCGCGCCGTCCGGGACGAGCCAGCCGAGGACCGTGCCCTCCTCCATGGTGTCGCTGAGCTTGGGCATCAACAGTTCGCTCATCGGCTATGCACCTCGCGCCAGGGTCGCTCGGACGGCAGCCGCGACGTCGTGCGCGTGCGGCAGTGCGGATTGCTCCAGGTTGCGGGCATAGGGGATCGGGACGTCGGCGGCGTTGACGCGCTGCACCGGCGCGTCGAGCCAGTCGAAGCATTCCTCATACACGCGCGTGGCAATGTTGGATGCGAGGCCGCATTCCGGCCACCCTTCGTCCACCACCACGCAGTGGTTCGTGCGACGCACCGAGTCGACAATCGCGTCCATGTCGAGTGGGCGCGTGGTGCGCGGATCGACGACCTCGCACTCGATGCCCTCGGCGGCCAGCGTGTCTGCGGCGTCAAGGGCAATCCACACCATGCGTGAGACGGCGATGACCGTGCAGTGCTGCCCGGTTCGGCGGATCGCCGCCTGGCCGAACGGGACGAGGTCGTCGGGCCCTCCCACAGGACCCTTCTTGGCGTAGAGCCCTTCGCTCTCGAGGAAGATGACCGGGTCGTCGTCGCGAATCGCCGTCTTGAGCAGGGCCTTGGCGTCGTACGGGGTCGACGGGCACGCGACCTTCAGGCCGGGCACGTGGGTGAACCACGCCTCCAACGAGTGCGAGTGCTGCGCGCCAAGCTGGTGACCCGCACCGCCCGGCATCCGGATGACCAGGGGCACCGAGACCTGGCCGCCGAACATGTACCGGATCTTGGCGGCGTTGTTGACGATCTGATCCATCGCCACGATGGCGAAGTTGACCGTCATCAGCTCCACGACGGGTCGCAAACCCGCCATCGCCGCGCCGATCCCCAGCCCCACGAAGCCGGCTTCCGAGATCGGGGTATCGATGACGCGGTCTGGACCGAACTCGCCTAACAGGCCGCGGGTGACCTTGAACGATCCCTCGAACAGGCCGATGTCCTCGCCGATCAGGAAGACGTCGGGATCACGCTCAAGCTCCTCGCGCATGGCTTGCGTGAGAGCTTCGCGATACGACGTCGATACCGCGGCCGCCTCGGTGCTCATGCGGACCTCCTGGGCATGCGCGCGCTGCCGCGCGAATCGTCGTTCCACGGATCCGTATAGACGTCGTCGGCGAGCGCGGTCTCCGGGACCGGCGGGGAGTCGTTGGCGAACGCGACCGCATCATCGACGGCGGCCTGGTTTGCGTCGCGGACCGCGGCGAGCTCCTCGGCGGTGACGAGTCCTTCACCCAAAAGGATGCGTTCGAAGGTCACCAGGGGATCGCGCGCGCGCCAGCGCGCCTTCTCGTCCTCGGGCCGAGTGCGGTCGGGATCGCTCATCGAATGGCCCCGGTATCGGTACGCGATGGCCTCGATCATCACCGGGTCCTGCTCGCTGCGCGCATGATGGGCAGCATCGCTGACCGCCTGTTGGACCGCGAGCACGTCCATCCCGTCAATCCGGTGCGCCGGGATACCAAAGGCATCGGCACGCTTGGTCAGTTGGGTCTCGGCAGACGCACGATCGACGGCGGTGCCCATCCCGTATTGGTTGTTCAGGCAGAAGAAGATGACGGGCAGGCTCCACAGCTTAGCCATGTTCATCGACTCGCCCAGCACGCCCTGATTCGTCGCCCCATCGCCGAACATCACCAGCGCGACGCCGTCCTCCTGGCGATAGGAGATGGCGAACCCGAGCCCGACGGCGAGGGGAATCGATCCGCCGACGATGCCGTACCCGCCGAAGAAAAACCGCTCGCGATCCATGAGGTGCATCGATCCCCCGTGCCCGTGGCACAAGCCCGTCTCGCGGCCGAACAGTTCGGCCATGACCGCGCGCGGTTCGCTGCCGCGCGCAAGCGCCTGACCGTGCTCGCGGTAGGTCGAGGTGATCGGATCCGTGGGCCGCAGCGCCAGGACCGACCCCACCACGGCCGCCTCTTCACCGATCGCCAGGTGCAGGAAGCCCCCGATGTTGCCCCGCATGTACTCCTCGGCGGCACGCTCCTCGAATGTACGGATCAGGTGCATCGTCGCGAACATGCGTTGCATGAGTTCGGCGTCGGCGCCCGGGGGCGTCACCGTCGTGTCCTTGACTACCGGCGCCTCCTCGGCCATCGAGCCCTCCGCAGCGGGGTGGATGTACCGCGATTCTCGCACCTTTGGACCACCGACATCACCGCGGCGCCCGTAACTCCTCGACCGACCCGGCGTCATCCGGCATGGCGAGGTGGCGCTCCACCAGGGTCACGTCCCGCCAGTGGCCGCCGATGGTCCCGTGCGCCCGGTGGGTGCCGACGGTACGGAACCCGTGGGCGTGCGCCAGCCGCAGGCCCGGCTCGTTTTCGGCCAGGATCATTCCCACTAGCTTCCAGTACCCGTACCCGGGTGCCGCCGCGAGCAAGTGCGCGAGCAGCTGTCCGCCGACGCCCGCCCCGCGCGCCTCCCGCGCGACGTAGACGGTGTACTCGGCAACCCCGGCGTACCAGGGCCGGTGTGAGAACGGTGCCAGCGCCGACCAGCCCATCGGCATCCCGGCCAGGTGCGCGCAGAACACCGGTGCATTGGTCGGACGGGCCGCCAACCAGCGCTCGCGTTCCTCACCCGGATGCGGGCCGGTGGCGAAGGTCGCGTTGCCGTCGGCGATGCCTTCGTCGTAGATGCGCCCGATGAACGTGGCGTCGTCAGGGCTGGCGATATGGATCTCGAGCGGTCCGGACACGTGGTTTCACTAGTGTGGCATAGTCGAACCAGCGCAAGCGCAGAGGCGTCGTGGGCCCGCGGAGCGCGCACCATCCGGATCGCCGCTCGATCGCCGCGGGCTACGCCGGGCGTTGCGGGTTGCGCCATCACCACCCCGCAGACGTGAGGAGCCGGTATGCCCGCACCGCTCGATAACGATCAAAAACTGGCCCGGTACGCTCATCCCGAGCGCCTGGTGACGACCGCATGGCTGGCCGAACATGCCCGCGACCCCGGGATTGTGATCGCCGAGTCCGACGAGGACGTGCTGCTCTATGAGACCGGCCACATCCCCGGAGCGGTCAAGATCGATTGGCACGCCGACCTCAACGACCAGCTCACTCGCGACTACGTTGACGCGGAGGGCTTCGCGCGGCTGATGTCGTCCAAAGGCATCGCCCGTGACACGACGGTCGTGCTTTACGGGGACAACTTCAACTGGTGGGCGGCCTATGCGCTGTGGGTCTGCAGCCTGTTCGGCCACGCCGACGTGCGGCTGCTCGACGGCGGTCGCCAGCGCTGGACCGCCGAGGGTCGGCCGATGACGACCGAGGTGCCGACGCCGACGCCGACCGAGTACCCCGTCGTGCCACGGGACGATACGACGATCCGTGCCTTCAAGGATGACGTCCTGGCCCACATCGGCACGGGCCCGCTGGTCGATGTGCGGTCCCCGGGGGAGTACAGCGGCGAGCTCACCCACATGGCCGACTACCCGCAGGAAGGCGCACTACGCGCCGGCCACATCCCGACCGCGCACAGCGTCCCGTGGCGCCGTGCCGCCAACGACGATGGCACGTTCCGGCCACTCGATGAGCTGCAGGCGATCTACCTCGAGGAGCTCGGGATCCGACCCGGCGACGATGTCGTGGCGTACTGCCGCATCGGTGAACGATCGAGCCACACGTGGTTCGTCCTCACCCACCTGTTGGGGCTACCGAACGTGCGTAACTACGACGGGTCCTGGGTCGAGTGGGGCAACGCGGTGCGGGTCCCGATCGAGCGGCCCGGGTATCCGACGCCCGCGTCCGGTGCGGCGGCCTGACGATGCTGCCCGCGGCGCTCGAGGAGATTGTCGAGGACTTCCGGCTCTCGCCCAAGCAGATGCGCTTGGAGATGCTGCTCGACTATTCCCGGGGCTTGCCGCCGCTCCCGGACCGGTACGCCGATGCTCCTGAGGCGCTCGAGCGCGTCGACGAGTGCCAGACGCCGTTCTTTGTCGGCGTCGAGATCCACGATGACCGCGTGCATCTGTTTTTTGACGCCCCGCCGGAAGCCCCGACGACGCGCGGCTACGCGGGCATTCTCGCCGCGGGGTTGGACGGGGCGTCGGTCAGCGAGATTCTTGAGACCTCGCCGGATTTCGCCCTGTCGATGGGGCTCGGTGAACTCGTCTCGCCGTTGCGGCTCAGGGGGATGAGCGCGATCCTGGCGCGCATTAAGCGTCAAGTGGTAACCCAGACCCGCGCGACGGCCGATGGATGAACCGGCCCCGCGCATCGGGATCCTCACCGTCTCTGATCGCGTGAGTGGCGGGGAGTACGAGGACCGCGGCGGCCCGGCGGTGGCGGCTGCGCTGGACGCGCTGCTGACATCTGTGTGGCAGCCCATCACGCGCGTCGTGCCAGACGATGCCCGGGCTATCACGGCGGCGCTCGTCGAGCTTGTCGACGTCGCGGGGTGCGCGCTGGTGCTGACGACCGGCGGGACCGGGCCGACCCCGCGCGACATCACACCGGAGGCCACGCGGGCAGTTTGCGGACGCGAGCTGCCGGGGCTCGGTGAGGCGATGCGTGCCGCCTCCGCCGGCCGCGTCCCGACGGCGATGCTCTCGCGCCAGACCGCCGGCATCCGCGGAAACAGCCTGATCATCAACCTTCCGGGTACGCCGACGGGCGCGGCGGAGTGCCTGGGCGCGGTGATGCAGGCGGCGGTGCACTGCGTTGCGCTGCTCGGTGGACCGCCCATGGTTCCGGTCGCCGGCGCGCATGATCCGCATGCCTGAGCGCGTTTCGCGGTGCTCCAGCGGAATATGAAGATTGTGCGGCCCGGGTGAAGGCCGCATGAACCGTCCCCCGCACGGTCCGCTCTGCGCGCTACGTTTTAGGGCATGGCTGAGCGAATCATGGTGGTTGAAGACGAGCAGGCGATCCGGGCGGTCATCGAATACGCCCTCAAGGACGCGGGCTTCGATGTCGTCGCGGTGGCGCGGGGTGACGACGCGCTGCGGGTCATCGCCGATGAGCAGATCGATCTGGTGGTCCTCGATCTCATGCTTCCCGGGGTCGACGGCCTGGAGGTGTGCAAACAGATCCGCGCGGACCGGCTAACGCCGATCATCATCCTGTCGGCCCGCAGTGAGGAGCTCGACAAGGTGCTCGGGCTCGAGCTTGGGGCCGACGACTACGTGACCAAGCCCTTTTCGCCGCGTGAGCTCGTCTCGCGCGTGCGCGCGAACCTTCGACGCGCACGCAGCGAACCCGAACGGGGCCAACTGCTGCGGGCCGACGATCTGGAGATCGATCCGGGGGCCCGTACGGTCGTGCGGGACGGTGAGGAGATCTACCTCACGTTTAGCGAGTTCGAGATCCTGCACAAACTGGCCTCGGCGCCGCGGCGGGTGTTTACGCGCGAGGAGCTCATGAACCACTTGTGGCAGGGATCGTTCTTCGGGGATCTGCGCAGCGTCGACGTGCACGTGCGCCACCTTCGACAAAAGGTGGAGACCGACGCCGCCAACCCGACGCTCATCCGCACCGTGCGCGGTGTGGGGTACGCCTTCGGAGCCGACGTCACCCGCACGTGAGGCGTTCGTTGCGACGCGGGCCCGGGCTGCAGGTCTGGCTGGTCGCGATCCTCATCGCGGTCGGGGCCTTGGCGAGCCTTGCAGTCGTACTGTCGATCGTGCCGACATTCCAGTCGAGTCTTCGCCAGGCGCGCGCCGCCGCCACCGCGCGCCAGCTGAACGCTGAGCTGCAGACCAGCGCACACCAAGCTCTCAGCGATCTGGACAGCAGCGCGCAGCTCAATGACGCCGCCAACCGGATCGCGGGCAGCACCCAGGCCCAGGTCCACATCATCGAATCCGGCACGCAGACGATCACCGCGAGGTCGACCGGGTGCTGCACGCTGATCGATTCGCTTCACCGCGAATACGGCACGGACCTTCATCCGGACTCGTACAGGGTCGCCGACAACAGCAGTGTGGTGTACGCGCAGTTGTTGCTGAGGCCCGGCTCCAACAATCCGTTCCAGAGTCCGGCTCCGGCGGTCTTCACCGTCGAGGCCGCCTCAAGGGTTGGCGGGCTCTCGGGTGACGAGCTGGCGACGATCCAGGCACGGCTGGTGCTCGCCGTCGCGGCCGTGCTCACGCTCGCCGCGCTCGCCGGCTACGGCCTGAGCCTGCTCGTCGGGCGCAGGATCTCGGTGCTCGCATCGACCGCGGCCTCACTTGCCCGTGGGGACCTGCATGCCCGGGCGCCGAGTCAGCGGATCCGGGAGTTCGCGGTGCTCGGCGACAGCCTTAACCGAATGGCGGGGCGCATCGAGGAACAGGTCGACGAGATCACCGGGGAGCGCGACCGTGCCCGGGTGCTGATCTCGTCGTTGGTCGAGGGCGTGATCGCCGTCAGCGACCGCGGCGAGGTCATGCTGATCAACCCTGCCGCGCGCCGCCTGCTGGGCCTTGAGCATGCCTACGGAGTCGATCAGATCACCGACCTGCCGGCGCCTATCGGTGCTGCGATCGCCGCCGCGACGCCCGTCGACACTAACGAGGTGCGGGAGAGCGAGATTGCCCTGGACGGGGGGAAGGAGCTGCAGCTGGCGATCGCTCGCGTCGCCGATCCCGGCGCGGGCGTGGTGGTCACGCTGCGCGACATCACCGAACAGCGCCGGCTCGAGCGGGCCCGCCGGGACCTGGTGGCCAACGTGTCACATGAGCTCAAGACGCCGCTGGCCGCGATCAAGGGTCTGTTGGAGCTTCTGCAAGGGGGCGGCGTGGACACGAAGCATCGGGAGGAATTTCTCGGCCTGATGGAGGTCGAAAGTGCTCGGTTGGAGCGACTGGTCGAAGAGCAGCTGCAGCTGGCGCGCCTGGATAGCGGTGCGATCCCGCTCGAGCGCGAGCGGTTCGATCTCGATGCGCTCGTGGACGGCGTCGTCGCCTCGCGGCTGCCCCTCGCCGAGGCCGCGGGTGTGGAGCTGACCGCGCGAAATGACGTGTTTGCCGCGATCGATGCCGACCCCGCGCGGATTGAACAGATCCTGCTGATCCTGTTGGACAACGCCCTGCGCCACACCCCGTCGGGCGGGTCGATCGTTGTGAGCGCCCGCCGTAATGTCACCGAGGCACGCCTGGCGGTCGCCGACACCGGCGAGGGGATTCCGGCCGATGAACAGCCGTTCGTGTTCGACCGCTTCTATCGCGGCGATCCGAGTCGTGAGGGGCGGAGCGCCGGGCTTGGGCTCGCGATTGCGCGAGGTCTGGCCGAGGCTCACGGCGGCAGGATCGAGGTGGTGTCGGCGCCGGGGGTGGGCAGCACGTTCACGGTCCACATTCCGGACCGTGTCGGGACGACGCCCCGCGAGCCGTCGCGGACAGAGTGAGCAGTCGGCGCCCAGCAGGTAGCCTAGGCGCGTGAGCGCGCCGACCGTACTGGTCACCGGCGCCGGCCGTGGCATCGGTCGCGCGACGGTGGAGGGCTTTTTGGACGCCGGCTGGCAGGCGGTTGCCGGTGTGCGGGACGTCGACGCCGCCCGGGGGGCATTCGCGGCCCATCCCAACCTGACAGTCGTCGAACTCGACGTGTGCGACGCCGGCGCCATCGCTGACGCGACGGCGACCGCCCAGCGCGTGGCCGGCGGTGCGCTGGGCTGCGTGGTGCCGAACGCCGGCTATGCGGTCATGGGCGCCTCCGAAGACGTCGACCTGGACGCCGTGCGGCGCATGTTCGAGACCAACTTGTTCGGCAATGTTGCCGTCGTCCAGCACGTGCTACCCGCGATGCGCGAGGCCGGGCGCGGCGTGGTGGTGTGCACGTCGTCGATCGGGGCCCGGTTGGCGAACCCGCTGCTTGGCATGTACCACGCGAGCAAGTACGGCATGACCGCCTGGGCCGAGGCGATGCGGCTGGAAATGCTGCCGTTCGGGGTTCGGGTCCATGTGGTCGAACCCGGCATGGTCAATACCGACTTTCCTGCGGCGACGACGGCGACGGGCGCGATCGGCCGGGGTGAGGGTCCGTATCTGCCGCTACTCGACCAGCTGCGTGCGGGGTTCCGCTCGTGGCGTGAGCGGCTGGGAGTGGGGGCCGAGGACGTGGCTGCCGCGATCGTCGCCACGACGCTCGATGACGACACCCGCTTTCGCATCCCGGTGGGCCCCGACGCGATCCAGATGTCGGCCGCGCGGGACGGACTCGGTGACGAGGACTTCCACGCGTGGCAGATGCGCTTTCTGGGTCTTTCCTGGGGCCAGCAGCGCCCGGCGCCGTGATCGGTCCGGTCGTCGTCGCGCCGGCTGCCTTCAAGGGGGCGCTGTCGGCGTCCGGGGCCGCGCGCGCGATCGCCGCTGGCATCCAACTGGCCGCGACCGGCGCGGAGGTCCGCCTGGTGCCGGTCGCCGACGGTGGGGAGGGCACGCTCGATGCGCTGGTGACCGCGCGCGGCGGACGCCGTCGCGCCACCGCGGTCGCCGACCCATTGGGGCGCCCAGTCGAGGCGGCCATCGGTGAGCTTCCGGGCCACATCTGCGTCATCGAGCTCGCCCAGGCGTCGGGCTACGAGCGCGTGGGGTCCGACGAGCGGGATCCCGAGCGCACCTCGACCTACGGCACCGGCCAGCAGTTGCGCATGGCGCTCGATCTCGGCGCCGAGCGGATCATCCTCGGTCTCGGCGGGAGTGCGACCAACGACGGCGGGATGGGACTCGTACGGGCACTCGGGGTTCGCTTTCTCGATGCCGATGGGCGGGAGCTCGCCGGCATCGGCGCAGACCTGGGACGCGTCTGCGCGATCGATGTCTCAGGGCGGGATCCGCGCCTGGAGGACCTCGAGATCCTTGTCGCGTGCGATGTGACGAACCCGCTCCACGGTCCCGACGGTGCGGCAATCGTCTTCGGCCCCCAGAAGGGTGCCGACCCCGCCGCAGTCCGGCGTCTCGACGCTGGCCTGGTGAACTTCAGTGAGGTGATCGCCGACGCGACGGGCATCGACATTGCCGGCCTGCCAGGCGCAGGTGCGGCGGGCGGAGCCGCCGGCGGCATCGTGGCCCTGCTGGGCGGGACGCTGACACCCGGTGCCGCGCTCGTGCTCGATGCGGCCGGCCTTTCGGACCAACTCGCCGGTGCCGAGCTGTGCATCACGGGCGAGGGACGTCTCGACGGGCAATCGATGCACGGCAAGGCCGTGAGTGCGGTGGCCGCGGCCGCGGGCGACGCTGGCGTGGCGTGCATCGCGGTGGCGGGGACGCTGGAGCTGTTGCCGGGCATGGTGCGCAGGATGGGCCTGACGGCGGCGTTTCCGATCAACCGTGCGCTCGCGTCCGAGCCGGACGCACTTGCGGCAACTGAGACCAACCTCGCCGCCATGGGCGCGGCCCTCGCGGGATTCTGGGTGCGTGCCCGGAGCGGACCGGCGATCGGCTAACCCACGTCCGCCGGCTGTGGCGGCCGGCGAGCGGTTATCCCGGTCCCCCGTGCTCGAGCCACTGCGTGACTGCCTCCAGTACGCCCGCCCCGTGCGCAGCGCGCGTGATCCACCGCGCGCGCGCTGCGAGCGCCGGATCCGCCTCGGCGCCGTTGCGCACGAGCGCGAACGTCCCGACGCAGGCGCTGATCGCCACGTCCTCGACGGAGTCGCCGACGGCCAGGCATGCCGCCGGATCGAACCCGTGGGCGCGCAGATGGCTGCGGACGGAGGCCTCCTTGCTCGCGCCCGTTGGCAGCACATGGAACACGTGGACGTCGCCTGGGCCGATGCGTCCGTTGTCGGCGAACCGCAGCGCGCCGCCGCTGTACGCGGCGACCCATTGCGCGGTGTCGGCGCTGGCGATGCCGCGCAGGCAATGGCTGCCCTCGCGCCCCCAGATGGCACCGGGATGGATCTCCAGCCGCGGTTCGCGCGCCAGCAGCTCATCGACGATTCCGGTGGCGGACACGGCGTCGAGGACCGTCTGGCCCGGCACGGTCGGATAGCCCGCCTCGAGCGCTCCAAGCTCGGCCAGGACCGAGTGGGCGCCGACCAGGCGCCCGATGGTCTCGAGCCGCAGGCGGCTGCGGCCGCTGACGAACACGAACGGAACCTCGGCCGCCTGCAGGGCCGTGAGTGCGCGGATGCCGGCCTCGGTGGGGGCGTTGTCGCCGGTGCGAAGGATCGAGCCGCCGAAACCGAGCAGCGTGCTGTCGAGATCGATGTAGCAGCAGCGCGCGTCAGCGGTCACGTTGGGCCTGGTATTCGGGCATCTCGCACATCGGTGCGCGCTCGGTCAGGGCCACCGGCGTGGTGGTGAGCACCCAACCGCCGTTGTTGCGTTCGGGGCGCGCGTAACCATCGGTCTCGGCAAGGCCATCGGGGATGCGACCGTCGCGGGCAAGACGCTGAAGAACCGCATGCTGGATCGCGAATGCCATCTCGCCCAAGGCGGGCGTCGACTGGTTGACGTGCGCGCGCGTTCCGAGATCCACCTGGGCCAGCGCGCCGAGCCCGGCCGTGTCCATGATGTCGATCAGCAAGCCGATCTCGACGGCATAGCCGATGAAGAACGGCAGTCGCTCGAGCAGACTGCGCCGCCCGGCCTGTTCGCCGGCAAGTGGCTGGGCGATACCGGCCAGCTCCGGGTAGAACAGATTGATGAGCGGCCGTGCGCAGATCTCGGTAACGCGCCCGCCGTCGTTGGAGTCGCCGAGCTGGCGCGTATAGATGGCCTTGACGAACCCGATCTCGTCGTCGCTGAGCAGCGGTCCGAGCAGTCCCGGGACATAACTCGGCGAAAACTCGACCAGATCCGAGTCCAGCCAGCAGATCAGCTCTCCACGGGTGACCGCGATGGACTTCCACAGCGCCTCCCCCTTGCCGCGCGCGCGCCCGGCGTCCGGCAGGATCGCGTCGTCCTGATAGACGCGCGCGCCGGCCTCGTGCGCGATCGAGACGGTCGCATCGCGCGAGTGGGAGTCGACCACCACCAGCTCGTCGACCAGCGGCAAACGCTCCATCCAGTGTTCGCGGACCGCGGTCAGGATCGGGCCAATGGTGTCGGCGACGTTGAGCGCCGGCAGGCATACGCTGACGCGCGTGCCGGCTGCGCGCTTTGCCGCCAGGAGCCGCTCCGGATCGAAATCCGCGCCGGTGAAGGTGCGTTCGTTGAGCCACTGATCGTCGGTCACGGCCGCAAACGATAGTGACCGAGAACTCCTGTAGCGTCCGGAACCGTCATGGCCAAGAAACTCAAAGGGCTGGTGCTCTCGGGCGGCGCGGGCACACGGCTGCGCCCGATCACCCACACCAGCGCGAAGCAGCTGGTACCCGTCGCGAACAAGCCCGTGCTCTTCTACGGCCTGGAGTCCCTCCGGGATGCCGGCGTGCGCGATGTGGGCATCGTCGTCGGCGACACGCATGCCGAGATCGAGGCCGCCGTCGGCGACGGATCGCAATTCGGGCTCCGGGTGACCTATATCCGCCAGGACGCGCCACTCGGGCTGGCCCATGCCGTCCTGACGGCCGAGGATTTCCTCGGGGATTCGCCGTTTGTGATGTATCTCGGAGACAACCTGTTGCGGGACGGCATCCAGGATCTCGTGGCGGAGTTCCGGGCGGGGGACGCCGACGCGATGATCCTGCTTCAGCGGGTGCCGAACCCGCAGTCCTATGGGGTCGCCGAACTCGCCGACGGACGCGTCGTCCGCCTGGTCGAAAAGCCGGCGGAGCCCACGTCGGACCTCGCCCTCGTCGGGGTCTACATGTTCACGCCGGCGATCCTCGCCGCCGCGAAGGCCATCACCCCGTCGGCTCGGGGTGAGCTCGAGATTACCGACGCGATCCAGTACCTCATCGACCAGGGATTGCGCGTCGATCCGTCCGAGGTCACTGGCTGGTGGAAGGACACGGGCAAGCTCGAGGACATGCTCGAGGCCAACCGCCTGATCCTCGACGTGCTTGAGCCTCGCATCGACGGCACCCTGGAGGGGTCGACGATCGAGGGCCGCGTGGTGGTCGAGGCCGGTGCGCGCCTGATCAACTCCTCGGTGCGCGGACCGGCGATCATCGGCGCCGGAGCGCTCATCGAGGACGCCTACGTCGGGCCGTATTCGGCGATCTCGACCGGCGTGGTGGTTCGGCGGGCCGAGGTGGAGCACAGCATCTTCCTCGAAGACAGTCGGGTCGAGGACATCGACGCACGGATCGAGAGCAGTCTGGTCGGGCGCGGCGTGGTCATCGCGCGCTCGAAGGCCAAGCCGCGCGCGTACCGGTTCATGGTCGGGGACTCCTCGTCGATCGGATTGCTCTAGCGCGATGCGTCTGTTGGTGACTGGCGCCGCCGGGATGCTCGGCTCCGACCTGATCCCGTACCTGCGCGGGCGCGGGCACGAGGTGGTCGGCATCGATATGGAAATCGATATCCGGGATCCCGCGCGGGTGGATGCCTGCCTTGCCGAGGTCGCACCGGCGGCCGTGGTCCACGCGGCCGCGTGGACCGACGTCGATGGCGCGGAGGCCGATGAGGCGGCCGCGTACGCGGTCAACGCGGCGGGCGCCGGCAATGTTGCGCGCGCGGCCGAGCGCCACCGCGCGGCGCTGATCTACGTGTCGACCGACTATGTGTTTGACGGGACATTGGATCGCGACTACACCGAGGATGATCCACCGGCGCCGATCGGGGCGTACGGACGCACCAAGCGTGCCGGCGAACTCGCGGTGCTGGAGGCGCATCCTGGCGGCGCTCGAATCGCCCGCACCGCCTGGCTCTACGGCGCCCACGGTCGCAATTTCGTCGACACGATGCGCTCGCTCGGGACCACCCGGGACGTGGTGCAGGTTGTCGCCGACCAAGTGGGTTCGCCGACGTGGACGCGGGACCTGTCGCCAGCGCTCGAGGCTCTGCTCGCGCTGCCTGCGGGCATCTACCACACTGCCGGCGGGGGCTCGGTGACCTGGGCGGGCTTTGCTGAGGCGATCTTCGCCGAGGCACGAATCGACTGCCGCGTCGAGCCGATCACGACGGCGCAGCTCGGTCGTCCGGGTCCGCGTCCGGCACGCTCGGTACTCGCGGTGACCCGACCCAGTGCGCCGCGGCTGCGCGACTGGCGCCACGCGCTGCGGGCGTATCTACGGGAGGCGGCATGAGGATCTTGTTGACAGGCGGCTGCGGGTTCATCGGGTCGGCGTTCGTGCGGATGGCCTTGTCCCGCGGGCACGAGGTCACGAACCTCGACAAGCTGACCTACGCCGGCAACCCCGCAAACGTCGCCGATGTCGCCGATCTGCCGGGCTATCGCTTCGTGCATGCAGACATCGCCGACCCCGAGGCGGTGGCCGGCGCCCTCGCGGGCGTGGATGTCGTGGTCAACATGGCCGCCGAGAGCCACGTCGACCGGAGCATCCTGGATCCTGCGGCGTTCCCGATGACCGACGTCGTCGGCACCGCGGTGCTCCTCGACCAGGCACGCCGCGCCGGGGTCGCCCGCTTCGTCCAAGTCTCGACCGACGAGGTGTACGGATCGATACCCGAGGGAGCCTTCCGGGAGACCGATCCGCTTGAACCGTCGAGCCCGTACTCGGCCAGCAAGGCGGGCGGGGACCTGCAGGCGCTGGCGTGGCATCGCACCTACGGCATGGATGTGGTCGTTACACGCGGATCGAATACCTATGGCCCCCGCCAATATCCGGAGAAGTTGATTCCGCTGTTCGTGACCAACGCGCTCGATAGCGAACCGTTGCCGATCTATGGCGACGGCCAACAGATCCGTGACTGGATCCACGTCGACGATCACTGCGCCGGGGTCTTCGCGGCGCTCGAGCACGGCGTCGCCGGTGAGGTCTACAACGTCGGCGGCGGGAACGAACGCACCAACCTCGAGATCACCGAGCGGATCCTCACGCTGACCGGGCGCGACGCAACCCTGATCCGGCACGTCACCGACCGCCCCGGGCACGATCGTCGGTACGCCCTTGCGACCGACAAACTGCGCAGGTTAGGTTGGGCCCCGCAGGTGGCATTCCCCGACGGCTTGGCGGGCACGGTGGCCTGGTTCCAGGCCAATCGCGACTGGTGGGAGCCGATCAAATCGGGCGCCTACCGGGCCTACTACGACGCACAATACGGCGGGCGCGAGGTTCCGGGCAGCTAGCCGCACGCGGGCGTCGCCGCGCCGCTACTCACGCACGAACTCCTCCGGCGGCACGTCGCGCCAGACCTTTGCGGGAAGTCCCGCCACCAGGCTCTTGGCCGGCACGTTGCGTGTCACTAGGGCGCCGGCAGCCACGAACGCCTCCTCGCCGATCTCGATGCCCGGCAGGATCACCACGCCACCGCCCACGCGGGCGCCGCGGCGGATGACCGCTCCGAGGATCTGTTTGTGGCGCGCATCCGTGCGGCCCATGAAATTGTCGTTGGTCGTGGTGACGCACGGGGCGATGAACACATGCTCCTCGAGCGTCGAGTACGCGGTGATGTAGCTGTTGGACTGAATCTTGGAGAATGCGCCGATCTTGGTGTCGTTCTCCACGCAGACACCGCGTCCGATGACCGCGCCCTCGCCGACCTCGCACCGCTCGCGCACGGAGGCGAGATCGCCGACGATGGCCTTCGGCCCGATCGTCGTCCCGGCATACACGATGGCGCCCGAGCACACCGCCGCGCCTGCCCCGAGAACGAGACCCGGCAACGGGTCGCGGCGGGCGGTCGAACGGGCCGACAGGCGCGGCGCCTTGCCGAGCACGACGTTGTCTTGGATGACGCAGCCGTCGCCGATGACGGTGTCGTCGTGGATGACGACGTTCGCGCCGATCTCCACATCGGCGCCGATCGATACGTTCGCGCCGAGGACGAGATTCTCTTTCACTGGGTTGCCTCCCCGAGTGGGATACCGACCCCGCCGGATTGCAGGCTCGTGGTCATGGCCTCGAGGACCTCCACCACGGTCGCGCCCTGATGGCCGTCGGCCAGCGGACGCGCGCCGTCGGCCACGCAGCGTACGAACTCCTCGCACACCACGCGCAGGGGCTCGACGCCCGGGATCTTGGGAATGTAGATGTCACCGCTGCGCACCTGGATGTACTCACCGTAGGTCTCGGTTCGCGGGATCGGACCCTTGTCGTACAGCGTGACCTTGCGCTCGGTCTCCATGTCGTCGAATACGACCATCTTCTCTGAGCCGATGACGGTCATCTTGCGCATCTTATGCGGGTCGAGCCATGACAGGTGCAGGTGACCGAGGATGCCCGACGGGAAGCGG
>Ga0307372_10002779_pt1 | contig 28555 bp, 23 predicted proteins | sample OX1MG_FD_202533 | JGI IMG/M metagenome (GOLD analysis project Ga0307372, IMG submission 202533) | Soil microbial communities from Risofladan, Vaasa, Finland - OX-1 | ecosystem: Environmental > Terrestrial > Soil > Coastal area > Acid sulfate soil | place: Finland: Risofladan, Vaasa | collected... | reverse complement strand
AGATGAGAGGCCTCGAAGAGCGGCTCGCGGATAGCGAGCGTGACGTCAGGGTGATTACCGAGAAGGCGGCGGGCTTGGAGGAGCTGCTGGCCGCGCGCAATGTCGAGTTCGCGGCGCGCGAGCATGAGGTAAACGCGATTACGGAAGACTTTGAAAAGCGACTCGCTGCGGCTGAGCAAGAGAGGGCGCGCGGCGCGCTATATTTTAGAGATCTGGCTGCTCAGTTCGAGTCGAAGCTGAACAATGCCAAGGTAGAGGCGCAGAGGGCCACGGCAGAGGCGCAGAGGCAATCCGAGCGCGCAAACGAGCTGGCGGGGGCCGTGCAGGCCCTGAAGAGCCGGATGCGCAGGATCAGACGGTCCTGGTCGTGGAAAATGACTGCTCCGCTGCGCGAAATTCGCCGCTTCGGAATCAGGATCTACCGTTACTTCGGATCCCTTTGGTCCTCGAGTTAAGGCGCAGCCGTCTTCGCGAATACACGCGGCAGAGAGGGAGTCATGAAAGCGGTCGTTACCGGATCGGGGGGGCTGATTGGATCGGAGTGCGTGCGCGTTCTGTGTGGCGAGGGGTGGAGCGTAATCGGCGTCGACAACGACATGCGCCAGGAATTTTTCGGCGCTCAGGGCTCGACCGCTCCGGTGATCGCCGAATTGACCTCGTCGTTCCCGCGCTACCGCCACTGCGCAATTGACATTCGCGATCGCGGCCCCGTTCGCGACCTCCTCAAAGAGGAGCGCCCCGGCTTTGTCGTCCACACCGCCGCCCAGCCTTCGCACGACAAGGCTGCCGCTATCCCGTATGAAGATTTTGATGTCAACGCGGTTGGCACGCTGAATCTGCTGGTGGCAGCGCGTGACTTCTGCCGCGAATCGCCGTTCTGCTTCACCAGCACCAACAAGGTCTATGGCGACCGGCCAAATTACCTGCCGCTGGTCGAAAAGGAGACGCGCTACGATTACGCCGACGGGCGCGACGGGATTGACGAAACCATGTCAATCGACCAATGCCTGCACTCGCTGTTCGGCGCCTCAAAAGCCGCGGCCGATATCCTAGGCCAGGAGTTCGGAAGATATTTCAACATGCCGGTTGGGATCTTTCGCGGTGGATGTCTTACCGGACCGCAGCACGCGGCTGTCGAGTTGCATGGCTATCTTGCTTATATCGTGATGTGCGCGACTACTGGCCGTCCGTATACCGTTTACGGCTACAAGGGCAAGCAGGTCCGCGACCAGATACATAGCAGAGATGTCGTCGGCGCGTTTCTTCAGTTCTTCCATAATCCACGGCCGGGCGAAGTCTACAATCTCGGCGGCGGCCGGAAAAACAGCATCTCAGTGCTCGAGACGATAGAGATGCTCAAGAGTATGGGGTTCCCGCTGAAATACGAGATTCAAGAGCAAAACCGAGTGGGCGACCACATCTGCTACATCTCGGATTTGAGCAAGCTCCAGTCACATTTTCCGCAATGGCGCCTCGAGTACGACCTGCCCCGGATCGTGGAAGAACTGGTGCAACGCCACGCCCGCGGCAATCGAGGCTAGAGCCCACCTCGCCGCATCGCAGTTTTCGCTGGAATGCCACGGTTCCGGCATCGAGTCTCACGCAAGATATTCTAGGAACTCCGGACAGTTCAAGTTAAATAATGCAAGCGTCACATAAATCGGCTCAGCCTTCCGATCAATCCGGCGTTCGCCGGTTCCCTTCCTGGCCGCGAACGGCGCGTTACCTGATTTATATGATGCCGGCGGCCGCGGTATACTGGTTCATTTCACGCTATGGAGTAAATCTCCCCTACATGGACGACTGGATAATGCCGGGTGCCCTTCGGCAGGCATCTACGCTTCGCGGATTTTTCTCCCAGTTGTTTTACGCCGACACCGACCACGCAATTCTAATTCCCAGACTGGTATTTGTCCCGCTTGCACACTTGACGCACTGGAATGTCAAGGTGGGAATGTTCACCGTCCTGCTCTCCAGCATAATCGCGTTCCTGAGCCTCATCCGTCTTGCCGAGTCCGACGGACAGTCCAGCGGCGCGTGGCGCGTTCCAGTAGCGCTTTTCGTCTCAGCCCTGTTGATGTTCTCTTTTGTCCACTACGACACCTGGCTGCATGACTGGCAGTTGACCCATGACATGGGAAATATGTTCGCCGTGCTGGCCATCGCCTTCATTACGCTGTCACGATCAACCCCCATGACCCGGGTGGCCACGGCCTGGGCCTTTTGCTTCGCAGCTAGCATGTGCTATCTGGGCGGGCTGGTCGCATGGTTCGCGATTATCCCGTCCGCCATATTGATCTTTCCTGACCGGCGCCACCGGCTTTTCGTTTGCGCGGCATCCGGCGTCTTCAGCGTTCTGAACTGGCTATTCATACGGTTTGCGTTTGTCCTGTATCCTACCCCGACCAACTGGCTTTTTTGGCTCGAGCATCCGTTGCTCGGTCTTGAATACTTCACTGCTCTTATCGGCGCGCCGTTGGGCCAGGCTGGATTTCTGGCGCCGGTCGTGCTCGCCCTGATATCGGGCGTGATACTGATCCTTCTTGGTCTCTGGAGCGTTGGATTCATTTTTCGCGAGCCCGAACTTTATAGAAGCGCTGCGGCTTGGCTGGGGATTGGACTGTTCGGTCTTGGCGTTTCCCTGATGAACACGATAGGGCGCGGTTCCTATACGGCGCCAATCGCGGCCAGCACCTCGCGATATATGATCGATTCAGTCTTCGTGGCAGTCGCCGTGCTGCATTTGTCGAGAGTGACGCTCAGAAGCCTCGAATTCATCACCGTGGCTGCGCTCTTTGGCGTACTGAGTGTGCTGGGTTCGGCCGCCTCCCTCAAGCCGGCGCGGCACATTCGCAGGGATCGCTTACGCGCCGCGGCTTGTCTGGTTGCGGAGCCGTACCTCAGCACACGTGCGGACGACTATGAGCTCGGGACGCTTTATCCGACGTGCCCTTTGCCCGGCTGCGTTACCAGGTTTCGAATAAATTACAACGTAGCCGCGCTCCTCGGACTGCACGGGATGTCGAATCATCTGCCTTTCGTCGACGATCCGAACTTACCTTACGGCGAATTCGTCTCACCGGCAACGGACGGAAAGCCGCTGGATCTAAACGACCAGAAAATGGTGAGAGCCAGTGGTTGGGCGGCAATCCCGGGCGGAGCGGCTTCGACCTGCGTGCTCATTACCGACGGGCGAATAGGCATACTGGCGACGTCTGTACCGCAGAACAAGAATAGCCGTCCGATGATGCCGCCGGCCGGAGACTCAAGCGACCCGGAATACAAGTGGTCGCTGGCAATCCCGGCTCGGTTTCTCGATCCCGGCAAATCAGTGCTCGAGGCGTGGGTATATGATCCCGCCGGACGGCGCTTCGTCAGGCTGATGGACCTTGGCGGAGCTAAACAACTATCGAAGTGAGGCGCCCGAAGTGAGAAACCCCGGAGTCTGTCGCAAATCAATTCGAGACTCGGGAAACGTTCTCACAAGGCCCCGAAGGCAGCTCCGGTCGCTCTGAATTCTCACAACAGATCTATATTTCCAATCGCCCACTTTCGGGCCGGCGTTGTAGCATCGTCGATTGCGTGTGCATCCGGCCTTTTCGACGGCGTGGTCATGCTGATCGTAGTCCATCGCTTGACAGTATCTGACAGCGCAGGCAGCTCAGCCTGACAGATATACAAATAGACCTCATCGCTCTCCTGGACACCCATGTACCGCATAGCTATTTCGCAGCCGTCAACACGCAACACAATTTCGTCCAGAGTCTCCGGGTCTCGAGGATAGAAAAGTTCGAACCGCAGCAATATCGAGCCGCGGCTGCGATCGAGTGGCAGATATATAGTGCTCGTATCCTCAGCCCCGGCCCATCGAAGCCATCGCTTTACCGGCGGCCAGTATACCCGTTCCGCCCATCCGTCAATAAAGAGCCCAGCAGATTGCTTGATTCGCCCATAGCGAAGCGGCGGAGATGGGAGAGCGGAGTCAAGAAAACGCGCCAGCATTGCGGATTTCAACGCTTCAATCTCGACGGCTTTATAGTCGCCGGAAGGCCAGGTTAATCCGAACCTCGTCCGCAACTGGTTAGCGCGCTCATCGAATAGTGGACGCGCAAAATCGTAGAGCTTCAGATCCCATTCGTTGGTCTCTAATATCAGCGGTTCGGCTTCGCGCAAGGATTCGTTGAACTCGGCGTCCGCAATCGCCGGCGTCTCGTTGACCCTGAGCACCGACGTCCGAGGCGGCCAGCCGAGCCGTTCACAGAATACCAGGAGGGACTCGGTCATGCGCTCGACAATTCCGAACGCGTCCAGACCTTCCAGGGCCTTACACGCACGGTCGTAAGTCTCCCTTGAAACAGGTTTCAAGTCGCCGTTTGGCGGAGTGTCTCCCAAAAAGCGCACCTGTGTATTTGCCGACCCTTCAATATAGAGCTTGCTCTTAAACAGCGCCGGCATATCTTGCGACTTCGCGAGTTCGACAAAGGCGGGATAAGACCACCTGCCCTCCCGTTTGTCCTCGTCGGTTCTGGTGCGGAGGAACCGAATCTCCGAGCACACACGCTCCAGCGGTTTTCTCAAAACGGTCAGGGTAATCGGCGGGCTGGGCATTGATTCCCATAACCTGAAGCCGAAGTGGCCCGAATACAACCAGGCTTGCCGGAGCTGTGAGGAATTCAGCGCCGCGAGATCCGGGACGTGATAGCACTCCAGGAAATCTTCGATGAAGAAAGCATCCCAAAGCCAATACCGAAAACTGTTGCCCGCGGTTTTGGGAATATGCAAAAAATATAATTTGCGGGTTTCAGCGTACATCTCGATTGCCCTGCTTTAGCGTACGATGTTGGGCCGCAGCAGCCAGCCTATGACCAGCCCTCTCAAATGAGTGAGTAGCCAAAATACCCAAGCTCGTACTCGAACATCCTCTCTGCCTTTTTTTGTGATTCAGAGTCATAATACTCACGAAAGCTCTCAGCTCTTTGCCGGCTCTCGGATTTGTAACGGCCCAGTCGCGACGCCTGAAACTCGACGCCGGTCCTATCGCACACTACCTTAAGATCGTCCAATAGCCTTTCATATCTCAAGCAGAAATCAACGCAGAGTTGCCCATCGATTGTATAAATGGCCCGGTCAGCGTCGACGGGGAAACTATTGTCCGACATGATCCAGCGTTTAAACGTGGCCTTGATTTCCGGAAATCCGGCGCCCGCCAGAAAGAGTCGTTTAGACTCGGTCAAACTCATCCACCAATAGGAAACGGCCTTGTCAAAAGGATTCCGCACGACGCAAAATTTGAAATAGTGCTTCCAAATCTTCTCATCTACAAGGCTCCGTATTTGAGAAGCCGGCATATGATTATACCAGCGTTTTCCCTCGGCCTGTTTGCCTCTATAGCCGATAATACCATACTCAGAGCAAGTTTCGTCAATGGAGTGCTTGGGTTCATCATACAACGCCGGATCGACGCACTCCTTCTCAAAATATATCTCGACTGACGTTCCGGCAGCCTTAAGCGTTTTCATGTATATGAATTGTCGTTTGTGACTTATAAGCATGTCTTAACTTACACTCTGCGGTGCCCCAACGGACGGGTTAACAACTCTATGATGTTGCGCCCCATGTTGCCGTTGGCGAGAAGCAGAATGACGTACCTGGCGTTCCTCGCATCTCGCGCCTCATGGCGCCCGGTTTTGGCGAAGGCGGCGCGCCGCGGAACGCCACGCCGTTGCCCTGCGCCTGCTCCCGGCCGATCTGGGGCAGCAGCAGTTTCACCTTGATCGCCGCCGCCGTTCATAGGCGATGCGTGAGAGCGCAAAGCTTCAATCCCACCGGTGCGCGAATTTCTCGTCATGCGCTTGTGCAGCGTTGACCACGCCCGTTCAATAATCGATTCGGCTAACGGCCGCCGGACCCTGCTAAAGAGTTCAGCCGGATCAGCTTCCACACGGCGGGCGCAAGCGCGTTGAACCGGCTACTGAATCTCTCCTTTTGACCTGAACTCGGCGACGCGCGGGTCCTGCGTCAGCACTCCTAATTCGGTCAATTCTGCCACTTTCTCGACCGAGTAGCCGAGGTATTTCCCGAGTACTTTCTCGTTATGCTCTCCAAGCAGGGGTGCTCGATTGCGGATCATGACTGGCGTTTCCGACATCCTGAACGGCGACTTCGGAAGTGCAACCGGCCCCAGTCCTGGATGCGGGATCGATTGCATCGCGCCGCGCTCCTGGATTACCGGGTGGTTGATAATCTGCGCAATGTCCAGCACCGGTGCGCTTAGAATGCGCGCCTTCTCCAGTATCGCAAGTGGTTCGTCGCGCGTGGCGAACGATTGCAGCCATTGCTCCAGAAGTTTTGCCAGAGCAAGCCGGTTATCGACGCGCGCCTCACGCGTGGCGAAGCGCGGATCGCTCAGCCATTCGCGCCGCCCGATAGCCGTTACGAAGGTCTCCCATTGATGATCGAGCACGGTGATCACGACATAACCGTCGCTGGCCTTGAAGATACCGCATGGCGCAAGCAGATAATGGTGTGAACCGAAACGATTCGGATTCAACTTCCCGTCGCTCATCACATAAAACTCGATCGCGGTATCGTGTAGATGGAACATGCATTCGAGCAGTGACAGGTCGATGTACTGGCCAATTCCGGTCTTCTCGCGGTAGTAAAGCGCGGCGCATACCGCCGCGAGTCCATGCACGCCGGCGTTTTCGTCCGCGATGAAGAGCCCGACGTATACCGGAGGTCCGTCCGGGTCGCCGGTCAGATGCATCAAGCCGCTCATCGCCAGCGCGACCGTGTCGTTGCCGACGCGATGCTTGAGCGGACCGTCCTGCCCGAAGCCTGAAATTGAAAGCATGATCACGCGCTGATTGACCTTGCGGAAATCCTCGTAGCCAAGCCCGTACCTGGGTAACACTCCCGGACTATAGTTCTCGGTGATTACGTCGGCGCTGCGCGCGAGTTCGCGCACAATGTCCGCGCCCACGGGCGTCTTCAAGTCGATACAGACGCTCTGCTTGCCGCGATTGTGCTGAATAAATCCGCCGCTGTAGCCATTTTTGATGATTGGGGTAAACCGCGAAAGGTCGCCATGCGGCGCCGCCTCGACCTTGATAATTTCCGCGCCAAGGTCCGCCATCATCCGCGTCAGTATCGGAATGGCGATGTAATGGCCAAGGTCCAGTACGCGTACCCCGTCGAGTGGTCCCGGCTTTTCGCTATTTTCCATCGTGCCCTCGCAATCCTTGATCGCTCTGCCGGCGGCTCGCCAGCCACCAGTGCGCCGACGGCCCGCGCATTTACCCTCTATTAAATTGGCGTCGTTCTCAAGCGATCGAGGAGCCCGTGGCCGCCGCCTCTGAAGGGAACGGCATTCCGATTTGTGCGATCACTCGTTGAACGGTTCGATGAGCTCGAGAAACGTTCCGTCGGGGTCCTTGAAGCAGAAGAACTTGGCTCCTGCTTTATTGGCAAAACGTATCGCTCGTAGTAGCGACATCAGTCTGAAGTCAACGGTTTGTTGGTAAATGCGAAGTGAGCATCCATCCGCGCGCAAACTTCGTTTAGATGATTGCAGTACTGGAAGAACCCGCCGTTGTAGTTACCGTCCTGACGCCGCTGGAACTCGCCTTCGAAGTTGTAATAGCCCGGCGTACACTCCTGATTGAAGGTAGTCTTGCCGCGATGTTCGATGACTTCCTGCACCCACCATTCCTCGGCCTTCGGGGTCGCATCCAGAGACTGATAGCCGTGGCGGCGCACATAGTCGATGCATGCGGCAATGTACTCGCCCTGGGCTTCCGCGATATCGGTAAAGTTGAACTGGAACGAGGCCTGTAAGCCGCCCATGACGAACAGATTGGGATAGCCCTGCGAATGGATCCCCAGCAGGGTGCGGACTCCCTCCCGATGCTTATCATTGATATCGAGGCCGTTTGCGCCTTTGATCTGGTTGTAGGTGCCGGTCTTTTGCACTTCGAAGCCGGTGGCGTAGATGAGGACGCCGACCTCGTACTGCCTGCCCCCAAACACGGGCCCTTTTTCGGTGATCTCGTTGATGCCCTTGCCGTGGGTATCGATCAAATGGACGTTCGGCCGGTTGAAGGTGGGCAGGTAGTCGTTGTGGAAGCACGGGCGCTTGCACATGAGCATGTACCAGGGCTTGAGCGCCTCGGCCGTGGCCTTGTCTTTGACGACCTGATCGATGCGCTGATGGATCCTCATCATCGCTTCCATGTTCGCGTTTTCCTGCCGGCGGATCTTCTCCTCGGGAGACGTGGCGGCCTGCTTCGCCTTCTGCTCCTCGGTCATCCGCGGTTCCATCCGGGCGCGTTCGCGTCGCCGCGCCTGCCATCCAGGACCCAGTTTGCGCGCCCAGTTGGGATCGGTCGGCCAGTCGTCGCGGATGTCGATCGAGGACGGCGTACGCTGAAACACATAGAGTTCCTTGGCCGCCGCGCCTAGTCCGGGAACTGCCTGCACCGCCGTCGCCCCGGTGCCGATGATGCCGACGACTTTGTCTTCCAGTCCCGACAGGTCGGGCTTGGTGTAGGCGTAGTCCCAGCGCGAGGTGTGAAAAGAATGGCCCTTGAAGGTTTCGAGGCCTTTGATTTTGGCCAGCTTGGGCTTCGTGAGGATACCGTTGGCGCAGATCACGAAGCGCGCCTTCATGTGATCGCCGCGGTCGGTGGCGATGTGCCACATCTGCTCGGCCTCGTCCCAGACTGTGGAGGTGACGGTGGTCTGGAAAGTCGCGAGTTTGTACAGATCGTACTTCCTGGCGATTGCCTGGCAGTGCGCGAAGATCTCGGGGCCCCCGGCGTAATGGTCTTTGGGCACGTAGTCCAGTTCGTCGAGGAGCGGCAGGTAGTCATAGGCGACGACGTCGCAGGCCACCCCGGGATAGCGGTTCCAATACCAGGTACCGCCGACGTCAGCGCCCCGCTCCACGATGCGAATACTCTCGACGCCAACCTCGCGCAGCCGCGCGGAGGTCAGCAGCGCTGAAAAGCCGCCGCCGACGAACAGGCATTCGACGGTATCATTGATCGGCTCGCGCGGCGTAACCGCGCCGGCGTACGTGTCAACCTCGTACTTCGCCAACGCGCCGGTCAATTCGGAGGTATACTGCGAGAGACCTTGCGGCCGGTATTTCAACCTCAGGTCGCGTTCCTCGGCGAACTTGCGCTTGACGCTATCGTAGAACTCCTGCGAGTGCGTGGGCTTCGCGGTGAGCCCGATGGGCTTACCCAATTTTTCCGCCATATAATTGTTCTCCGCGCATAGTGGTCATTGCGTTGCTTCGATCCAGCAGTGGTCAATGCCGACGACTCGGGTCAGACCGGAGCTTGCCACGAAATTGGCGGGATTTTCCAGTGCGGCAGAGGACGCTCAAACGCCGGCCCCGTTCGTACGAAGATCAGTAGGAGCGAGTCCCATCGAACTCACTCCTTCGCAAAACGGATTGCGCTCAGATGACCGTTCCGCCACTCATGTTGAGAATCTGTCCCGTCACGTATGCTGATTCATCCGAGGCGAAATAGAGCGCGGCCTCAGCGATTTCCTCAGGACGCCCAATCCGGCCGATTGGCACCCTGCGACTGAACTCCTTCAGCGCCTGTTCGCTGAAGTTCCCCAGGATCGGCGTATCGACCAGCCCCGGTGCGATCACATTTACGGTCACCCCTGCGGAGGCAAACTCCGCCGCTATTGACCGCGCGAAACCGTGTGCTCCGGTTTTCGCCGCCGCTATATGTGCCATTTGTGGTGGCGGGTTGATCCCCGAGGTCGCCGTGATCAGGATGATCCGCCCCCATCTGCGCTCAGCCATCTGCGCGATGGCGACGCGAGTGCAATTGAAAAGCCCCTTGAGGTCGACGGTCAGAACCTCATCCCATTCTTCCTCTGTCATCTTGAGGAAAGGCGTGTGATGAAACACGCCGGCACTGCATACCAGGATGTCGAGATGACCGAATTCGGACTGCGCCCGCTCGATCATCGCTCTGGACTCCGCGAAGCTCCCGACGTTCGCGCGGACGCCGAGCGCGCGGCGTCCGAACGCCTCGGCTTCCTTTACCACAGCCGCGATCTTCTTTTCGTCGCGGCCATTGATAATCACGTCGGAGCCCTCACGTGCAAACCGCAGTGCTATAGCGCGGCCAATGCCGGAGCTCGAACCCGTCACCAGCGCGACCTTGCCGGAAAGACGCATAGTGGTCTCCTTATCTGCGCCGCTGTCTAACCAATAAATACTTCTCGTATCAAGTTGGTATCGTTGTATTCGCGCCCTTCGGCGAGGAGGTCGCCTTCGAAGCGCAGGTAAAAGGCGTAGCGCTGACAGTAGCGCTTGCCGTTCATCGCGATCGTATCGGCGTTCGCCAACGCGATCACATGCGGACCGTCGCCGATAACTGTCTCCAGTTTCAGGTTCAAGCCGTTCGGAAACAGCCGCTTGAGGGTCTCTGCCTCTTTGATGGCGAATTCGCGTCCACCGACGATCGGTGGAAATTCGTTGAACGACGATACTATCTCGAATCTGAAATTGTCCGTCACCAGGTTCGCGAACACTTCCGGATCCGCATTATTGAAGTTGTCGAGAAATTTGATCGCCAGCCGCTTTTGTTCGTCTGAAGCCATTGTCGAAGATTTCCGTTTTGAATCCCGAATTAACCTTGCACCCGCATCAGGGGTTTGCAAACGACAAGTTCGATCCCGAGCCGGGCAACTCCGGTCGTTCCTGTGTCCGTTTCGCAGGCTCGCAATCCCAACGCGAGTGTCCTGAGCTAGAGATTCAATGCGATCAGCGGATCCATCCTCTTACGGCTACTCGTTGCAACATATCGATTTTGTCGTCAATACCTGAACGAATGGCAACTACCGGCATCAATGGCGAACTCAGTCTCGACTCCGCACGAGCGATCGAACATCTCCGGCGTGTCGATCCGAAACTCGCCGCGTTCATCGATCGGGTGGGCCCGTATCGCCTCGACCTCAAAAATACGCACAACTCTTTCATGGCGCTTGCGGAGGCGATCGTTTATCAGCAACTGACTGGCAAGGCCGCCGCCACCATCTTCGGAAGATTCCGGGCGCTCTATCCGCACCGCCGGTTTCCGAAGCCCGAGGATGTTCTTGCGACCCCCGACGCGCTCCTGCGGCAGGCGGGTCTCTCGCGCGCCAAGGCCCTGGCACTAAAGGATTTGGCGGAGAAGGTCCGCAGCGGAGCCGTTCCGTCAGTCGCCGCACTTCGGCGGATGTCAGATGACGAGATTGTTGAGCGGCTAACCGCGGTCCGCGGTATCGGCCGCTGGACGGCCGAGATGCTCCTTATCTTCAGGCTTGGCCGCCCCGACGTTCTACCGATCGGCGACTACGGCATTCGCAAGGGTTTCGCGTTGGTGCTCCGGAAGAGAGTTCTGCCGAGTCCGTCCGCTCTGGCGATGCATGGCGAGCGATGGCGTCCCTATCGCACGGTCGCGAGCTGGTACTTGTGGCGCGCGCTCGAGCTGCCATCCTCTGGATCCGCGCGTCCAGTGAGTGGCGAGTGACGATCACACCCACCGGCCGGTTTGACATCAAGCGCGGCACAATCTAACGGTCAGTTGGTTCACAATGCGGAGGTCTGGAACGATGGGAAAAGTATTTACCCGCCTCGGCTCATTGGAAAACCACGAAAAGGGGGGCATCCAGGTAATCAACGACGATCCCCGCAACTACGCATTCTCGAATATCTTCGAGGTCGCCGCTGATTCCGAGCCCTGGGACAAGGTCGCGGTCGCGCGGAACCTCGAGTATGTATTGGAAACAATCCGCGCCGAGGGCACTTCGCCGTGGTATGCGGCGGCTCATGACGAGGCGGCGATCGTAATGGACGGCGAAGTCGAAGTGAGACTCGTCAAGCCCGACGTTCCGATCGTTGCCGAGGAACATCAGGGCACTACGATGCTCGAAGGGGTTCCCAAGGGGCGGAAGATGGGCCGGATCGTGGCCAGGCGCGGACACATGGCGCTTCTGCCCAAGGGCGCGGCCTATCAATTTCACGCTCCTCAACCCGGAGTGATTCTCCTGCAGACGATCAGGGGCGATCTCACGATCGAACGCTGGCAGGAAATTTGTCAGAAATAGCCAGTCGCCCGATCGCGAATCCACGGAGTCTGGCGACAACAGTACATTTGATGGAGCATGGCAATGGGACTCAAATCGGATGCCAGTAGCGTTAATGAATTCGGCTATCGAGTCTTCAAGCTAGGCGGCTTCACGTTCCGGCGCGACGAATATTTCACCCATATCGGCTGGCCCAGCGGAGGACATATCATGCCCGCCGACAAGTTCCTCAAGGCCCTTATCCGCGACGTCGCATGGAACTTCTTTTACGGAACCGTGAACTTTGATGAGGTTTTTGGCACGGTCAACCATTACGGCACGGTCGAGGTCTTTGCCGGCCTTTTCAACGCCGGTTACCGCGCCAGCAACAAGCATCACGTCGAAAGCTTCGACACGAATCTCGCCCGGACGACCTTCGAGGAGATGCTGGAAGACTGGACCATCGAAGGCTTTGATCCGTTTGCCGCGCCCGAGGAAACCGGCACCGCGTTCGGCCGCAAGCACGGCGGCAACAGCCGTGCGGTGAAGCGCACGCGGGTCGTCGCGAAGCGCATGGCCGGAATGCAAGGCGACACTCCTCTGCGCAGCGATGCCAGCGGATTCCCGGTCAACCGCCATTTCAGCGACGTCAATCAGGATGAACCGGAAGTGCACGCCGAGGAAGGCTTCGAGGGCGAGGTTCACGCTTTCAATCTTTTCGCCTACCTGTCGCGCTCAGACGTAACCTGGAATCCTTCGGTATGCGCCGTGGTCAAAGACAGCCTGCTCTGTCCGACCACCGAAGAATTCACCCTCCCGGTTATTCATGGCAACGACCGGGTCGAATGGTTTGTCCAGTTGAGCGACGAGATTCACTGGGAGATCGCGGATCGCGAGACCGGAGCGCCGCGGGCGCGCGCGGTAATGAAGGCCGGCGACGTGTCGGCGATGCCGGCCGATATTCGCCACCAGGGATTTTCGCCGAAGCGTGCGATGTTGCTGGTGTGGGAGAATGGTAATCCGAAGCTGCCCGAGATGTATGCGACGAAGCAGCTTAAGCCTAATCCCGTGGATTTTTAGGCGCCCTCAGAAGTCCACGCACTAGCGACGCCGCCTCCGCGAGTATCGGTTGAGAATTGCTACTGGGTTAGGATAGACGCGGAGCGATGATTGGCCGGAGGACTATCATGCACTCAAAGGAAGCAACCGCGTCGCGATCAACCCGGATCAGGGAAAGCCTCAATCATCCGATTATCGATTCCGACGGACATATGGCCGAATTCGAGCCGGCCTTCTTTGATCACCTGAGAGCAGTGGGCGGAAACAACCTCGTCGAACGGCTGTTGTCTATCGACAGCCCAATCTCGAACCGCTGGTACCGCCTGACGCCCGAAGAGATTCGCAACCACCGGGTGCCGCGGCCAGGATGGTGGCTGCATCCGACGCGCAACACGCTCGACCGCGCAACCAGCTCGCTGCCCCGCCTGCTCCATCAGCGCCTCGATGAGATGGGCCTCGATTTCAGCATCATCTACCCAAGCCTGGGTATGTCCATGCTCCATCAGGCCGACGGCGAACTTCGCACCGCAGCCTGTCGCGCGTACAACAATTTGCATGCCGGAATCTTCCGCGAGTATGCCGACCGCCTGACCCCGGTTGCCGTCATCCCGATGCATTCTCCCGCCGAGGCGATCGCCGAGCTGGATCATGCGGTAGGAACCCTCGGACTCAAGGCCGTGTTGATGCCCGCGTTCGTGCGCCGCCCGATACCGGAAGTCGCACGCAAGATGCCCGAGGCCGCAAGATATGCCTTTTGGATCGACAATTTCTGTATCGACAGCGAGTACGACTACGATCCAGTATGGGCGAAGTGCGCCGAACTCAAGGTTGCGCCGACATTCCACTCGCCCACCTCGGGCCTCTTTACCCGAAACTCGCTGTCGAACTTCATGTACAACCATATCGGCCACTTCGCGACCTCGGCCGACGCGATCTGCAAGGCGCTCTTTCTGGGCGGTGTGACGCGCCGCTTTCCGAGCCTCAGGTTCGGGTTTATGGAAGGCGGCGTCGGATGGGCCTGCGCGCTGTATGGCGATCTCATTGGGCATTGGGAGAAACGAAATCTGCACGCGCTCGAAAATCTGAATCCGAAAAACCGCGACGACGAATTGATGCGAAACCTGTTTCTCGAATACGGCAGAGATTACGGCGCGCGGATTGTCGCCCAACTCGGCGAGCATCGATCGCAACTTCTCTGGGGAACTTCCGAGGATCCGGCGCGAATGGATGAATGGGCGCGATGCGGCATCGCATGTAAAGAGGATATCCGCGATCTGTTCGTTCCCAAATTCTTTTTCGGATGCGAAGGCGACGATCGATTGGCCTCACTCGCCTTCGATGTGCGCAAGAATCCGACCGGCTCGCGCCTCAACGCAATCTATAGTTCCGACATCGGACATTGGGACCTGCCCGACATGCGTGACGCTGCCTATGAAGCTCACGAATTGCTCGAAGACGGGCTGATTACGGAACAGGATTTCAAGGATTTCGTCTTCCGCAATCCAGTGCGCGCAAAGACTGATGTTAATCCCGACTTCTTCAAAGGGACCCGCGTCGAAAAAGCGGTCGAGCGGATGCTGGCCGCCGGCAGTTAGCACTGTCGGCTAAACTACTTTACTTGCCCGTCGCCGGGCCGCACTCTGGAGGCCGGGTGGCCTCGAATGCCGGTTCTCACTTCTCACAATTTTGTCGAAGACCTCGCCCTCGTTCTGTGCGTCGCTTCGATTACGACCGTCGTCTTCGAGATGCTGCACCAGCCGGTCGTGGTCGGCTATCTCGCAGCGGGGTTGATCGTAGGCCCGAACTTCCGCATTCCCCTGTTTGCCGATGCCAATCGCATACACGCGCTTTCGGAACTCGGCGTAATCCTGCTGATGTTCGCGATCGGGCTCGAGTTCAGTCTGCGCAAGTTGGTTAAGCTCGCGCCGACCGCCGGATTCATCACCGCAGTACAGGTCGGATTGCTGGTCTGGATCGGCTACGCGATCGGTCGCGCGCTTGACTGGACCATTCTCGAGAGCGTCTTCACGGGCGCCGTGCTCTCGATTTCCAGCACCACCATCATAGCCCGCGCGTTTAGAGAGGAGCAGGCTGCCGAAAGCCTCCGCGAGTTGGTCTTCGGCGTGGCGCTGTTCGAGGACCTCGTCGCAATCGTCATGCTCGCGATACTGACCGCGGTCGCGACCGGCGCCGAGTTGTCGACCCGGATGGTCCGTGACACCGTCGGTCGGCTCGCGTTTTTCCTCGCCGCGCTGATCGGCGTGGGTTTCCTGATCGTGCCGCGCGCAATTCGCTTCGTCGCCAGGCGCGAGCGCAACGAGACTCTGCTCGTCGCCAGCGTCGGCTTGTGCTTCGCCTTCGCGATGATTGCGCAGGACGCCGGCTACTCCGTCGCACTGGGCGCCTTCCTGGCCGGCGTGCTGGTGTCCGAATCGGGCTTCGGTGAACGGATAGAGCAACTGGTGGCGCCGCTGCGCGACATCTTTGGCGCCGTCTTCTTCGTCTCGGTCGGAATGATGCTCGATCCGCACGTGATCGTCGATTACTGGCCCGCGCTGGTCGCACTGACCGCCGCGGTCATCTTCGGCAAGCTGCTGGGTGTCGGAATTGGCGCGATGCTTTGTGGCACTTCGACCAGCACCTCGGTGCAGGCCGGGATGGCGATGGGGCAGATTGGCGAATTCTCATTCATCATCGCCGGCGTCGGCGTTGCGAATCAGGCCACCCGCCCCTTCATCTACTCGCTGGCAATTGCGGTCTCCGCAATCACGACCTTCCTGACCCCGTTCATGATTCGTGCCTCAGGCCCCGTCGGCCGTTTCGTCGACGCTCGCACGCCGTCCTCAATCGGAGTTCTGCAAGCGTTGTACGGCTCATGGATGGAGCGGATTCGGATCACGCCCCGCCCGGGCGCAATCTGGTCCCAGGCCGTGATGATCTGTGCGAGCGCGCTTTCCTTGGCGGCGATCGTAATCGGCTACGAATTCGAGGCGCACCTCCTGCCCGCCATAATCGCCGCGCCCACCGGCTTGACCCTGCCCGCGTCCGCACTTCTCGCCAAGGGCGTTGCGCTCGGCCTGTGCGTCCTGGCGAGCCTCGGCGTGTGGCGTGGTTCGCGCGGTCTGGCGCGTCGGCTCGCATTGGATATCTCGAGCGGCGCCGGCGAACGTATCGAAGCGACCCGCGCGCTTACCCGGATGCTCGAGATTGCGATCGGCTTTGCGACCGCGATTCTTCTCCTGGCGGCCGTTGCGCCTTTCGTCAGCACGCGTGACGGCGCCGCGTTTCTCATTGTCGCGGTCTCGCTCCTGGCACTGATGACCTGGCGCAGCGCGCGCCAGATTCGTAGTTCGATACGCGCTGCCGCCTCGCGCTCCATCGCCGGGACTAAGCAACCGGCCGAAGTGTCGGGGTTGAACCAGCCGCCCACGGCTCCGAGCGAAGCCGTCGCGGGCGCTAGCCCGTTCATGTCGCTGCGCCTTCCCGAGGGCAGCGGCGCCGTCGGCCTGACCATCCGGGACCTCAATATACGCGCCTCCACGGGCGCGATAGTCGTGGCGATCGCGCGTGCGGGCGGGGACGTGATCATGCCCGCCGCGAAAGACATTCTGCGCGCCGGCGATACTCTGGCGCTCGTGGGCTCATCGCAAGCGCTCAACGCGGCGCAGGAACTCCTCGATGCGCGGACCGGCGCCGCCGGTGAGCCTCCGGCCGCGTCATCCTTGTGACACTCGCGCGCTAGTCCGCGAATAGTCAGATCAAATCCTCAGGTTGTCCTTAGTCCGCTGGCCCCAAGCCATGCGATAGCCGCTGTCAAATCGACTTGACTGGCCAATGCAATCAGTTCGCCGACCGCCGCCGCGTCGTCCATCCCGATCGCCTTCGGCAACTCTGATTTGAGGCGGAAATAGCGCGCGCCCAAAAGCCTGATGCACTGATATTCGGCTACGCCCATTACTCCGTCGATCATCAGGCTCACCAGCGGTTTGGCCCATTGCGCGATGCCCCAGTCAAGATCCTGCCCCGCGATATAGGTTGGATTGCTGCCCGTTCCGACCGAGAAGATCAATATGTCCTCGAGTTTCTGATTTCCGGTGCCTGCGTCGAGCGCCTGCGCCAGCGCCGCCATGCTCGGGTCGTTAGCCACCACGCCGCCATCCACATAGACCTGATAGGTGGGAAAGTAGACCGGCGCCGCGCTCGTCCTGAGCGCAACGTCCAGGACAAATTCGCCGCCGTCGGTACCCGGGCCCGGGAAGTTCTGAAAGAACTTGGGCTTCCAGATATGTTTGCCAGTCGACGGATCTTGAGCGTCGAGTTGAAAGCTCGGGATTAGAACTCGCTTGGCCAGCTCTTCGAGCTTCTGATGCCCGAAAATGCCCTGCAGCAGTCCTTTCAAATACGTGTTGTCATATTCTGAACCCGCGAGTCCGTGCAAATCTTCCAGGTTGCGAATCCACGAGCGATCGAAAATCCTGCTCGCATTGTCGCGGTAGAGCGCAATCAACTCGGATGTCGAGTGCCCCGCGGCAAGTCCCAGTGCGATGATCCCGCCGGTTGAAGTCCCCGCCAGAAGATCGGCGCTCGTGATCAAATCCGGCACCGCCTGCTTTAGCCGATCCAGCAGCACTGCCGTATAGGCTCCGCGCACGCCGCCGCCGTCAAAGCTCAGAATCCGATATGCCGCCATGTCCTCTAACCCTCTAATCGTAGGTAAATCTGTGCTTATCATGCGGTTGACGACGGGGCCTCATTTAGTATATGCGACCGGCGACCAAAAGTAAATCGCGACAGTGGAAGACTTAAGCCGCCGGGTTCACTCCGACGCGGCGTCAGGGGTTTGAAATGCTAGCGGGCTGCGAGAACAAAGCGCGGGTTGCGCTTATGGCGCCGCGCCGATCGCCGCGAACACCCGATGCGGCACGCTCGCAGGATCGCCCGCAAACCGCGACGCAAGCAGCGCCGCCAGCTCCGAGTCGAACGCCGCCGTGCGCTCCGCGCTGAGCGTTGCGCCCACGCCGGCACTGGCGCGGATTCGGCCCCGCCATGCCGCATGTGAATACGAAGCATCCACATCGAACGAGAATGACTCAAGACCGACGAAGCCCGCGACCCCGAGATCACCCATCCACCGCGGATAAAGGCCCAGGCCGTTACCGAGCTTCCATTGCGGATTGAAGCGCTCGATAAGCTCCTCCGTCGCGCGCGCGATATTGCCCGGAAGCGGAATCCAGTCGAAGTGCGCGATCACGATCCGGCCGCCGGGAACGAGTATTCGCCGCGCCTCGCTCGCGGCCGCAGCCCGGTCGAACCAGTGCCAGCATTGTCCCGCCGTCACCAGCTCGAAGCTCGCATCCGTAAGTCCCGTCCGTTCAGCCACACCCTCGACATAGCGAATCGTCACGCCCGCCGCGCGATCGATCTCAACCGCCTGCGCGAGCATCTCAGCCGACCGATCGAGACCCGTGACGTCGCACCCCCGCATCGCGAGCCCGCGCGCAACCGTGCCTGTTCCGGTTCCGAGATCGAGTGCGCGCATCGCCGGCCGTATCAGTCCCAGCGCGGCGAGCCGCTCGAAAAACGCCTCGGGAAAGCCCGCCCGGTTCCGTGCGTAGTCGGCCGCCGTCTTGCCGAACTCGACCGTCGCGCCCCAGCTACGAAACTCGCTCTCCTTTTTCGTCGTCGAGTCCATCGCTCTTGCTCCATCCGCCGATCCGGAATCCTCAGCCGATTCTCGCCAGGCGATGCCCCGGATGGTCGGGCGCGAGGCGCCAATTACCCGCACCGAACACGTTCTCGCGCAGCGTCGCGCCATCATACGACGTGCGCACGCGCCCGCGCCGCCGAAGCTCCGGCAACACCAGCTCGATAAAATCGATGAAGCTTCCCGGCTGATAGATCGGCACAAGATTGATTCCGTCGATTCCGGCCTCGTCCGCCCATCTTTCGATCTCGTCCGCCACCCGCGGCGGATCGCCAACGATTAGCGGTATCAGGCTCGCGAGCTTCATCTCTTCGCGCGCCTCGGCCAGCGTCGCCGTGCGCCCCGGATGGACCGCGCTGAACCATCGCGCCGCCGCCTTGATTCCCTCGGAATCGAAACGGTCCAGGATGTCATCGTCTTTGAATTGCCAAAGATCCACCCCGGTCCATCCGCCGAACAGCGCGAATCCGCCCTCGGGACTCGCATAGGATCGCAGCCGCCGCTCCTTGAGCCGCGCCTCTTCAAGCGTCTCTGCGACCACGACCGCCATTCCGGCCATCAGCTTCACGTGTTCGGGATCGCGGCCTTCCGCCCGCACCGCGTCGCGGATTCGGATGACTCGCGGCCGCGCCATCTCGACCGTCGGATACGTGACGAAAATCGCCTCGCCGTGGCGCGCGCCGAATCTGATTCCACGTCCCGACTGGCCAGCTTGCAGCAGCAACGGCGTGCGCTGCGGCGACGGTTCGCACATATGCGGGCCCGCGACCTCGAAGTACTCGCCCTTGTGGTTAATGCGATGCACCCGCGCCGGATCGATATGCATGTCACGCCCGGCGTCGCATACCACGGCGTCTTCTTCCCAGCTCGCCTCCCAAAGCTTGTAGACCACCGCCATGTATTCTTCAGCGCGTTCGTAACGCTCGTCGTGCGGCAGCATCGCGCCCATGCCGTTGCGCGCCGCGCTCGGCAGATACGAGGTTACGATATTCCATCCGACCCGCCCGCCGGTGAAATGATCGAGCGACGAAAAGAGCTTTGCCGTGTGAAACGGCGGATAGTACGTCGTGCTGTATGTCGAGATGAACCCCAGATGCGGCGCCGCACTCGCCAAAGCAGGGAAAAGCACCGTGGGATCGTTGCCCGGAAACTGCACCGCATGGCGGATGCCCGGTTCGGCGCTGCCCTTGTAAACGTCATAGACGCCGTGCACGTCGGCGAAGAACAGTGAATCGAAACAGGCGGCGTCGAGCGTCCTGGCTAGTTCCATCCAGTACTCGAGGCTCTTGTATCCCGCGGTCGTGCGATCCCGCGGATTCCGATACTGCCCGAAGGATTGCAATGCCGCCGAACACTGATTGAAAGCCGTAAGCTGAATCTTCTTCATGGCACGGGAGCCTCTATACGATGCTGCTTCGCGTTCCAGCCAATTCTCCGCATAGCAATCTCATTCGTTCAACACTATGCGCCAACGCGCCGCCCCAGTGACAACCCGCTTGCTTTCAGCGGACGGTATGCAACCCTTGAGGGTTCAGGAGTGATTTGACTTGAAGACCGGAATCATCGGCGCCCGTGGCGTCGGCAAAACAACTGTCTTTCACGCGCTCACCGGCCTCGCATCCCTACCCGGTCAGGGCGACGCCAAGAATCGCGCCCGCCCCGGCCAGATAAAGGTTGCGGACCCGCGGCTCGATTTTCTCGAACAGACCTACGGTTCGAAGAAAAAGATCGAGGTCGAGCTGACCGTGCTCGATTTCGCGCCCAACCCCAAAGAGCAGAAAGAGGGCGCCGCGCTCGACGCGAGCCTGATTCCCCTTATCCGCGACCTCGACGCCCTCCTGCTCGTCATCCCGCGCTTTGCCGGCAATGTTCAGGCTCTCGCCTCCGCCCTCGAAGCGCTCGAGGCCGAATTGATCTTCGCTGATCTCGACCAGGGCGAGCGTCGCGCCGAACGTCTCAAGAAAGAGAAGAACCCGGCCGCCGACTTCGAACGCGCCGCGCTGGATAAATGCCTCAAATGGCTCGAAGACGGCAAGCCGCTCCGAAGCCTCGAAATGACCGGCCAGGAACTGGCCGCCTTCGCCAGCTTCGGACTACTCTCGCGCAAGCCCGCCCTGGTCGTCGCCAACTGCGATCCCGATCGCGCCGCCGAGCCGCCTTCTGAATCCGACATCGCCGCGGTCTCCTCGCACGGCATGGAACTGTTCACCCTCGCGGCCGCCTTCGAGTCCGAGCTCTGGGAGCTAGATTCCGATAGCCAGCGCGAATTTCTCAAGGAAGCCGGTCTCGACGCTCCCGCGCGCGATCGCCTCATCTCCGCGCTCTATCACCTGCTCGGACTGATCACCTTCTATACCGCGGGCGAGCCCGAAGCCCACGCATGGTCGCTGACACGCGGCGCCAGCGCGCTCGAAGCGGCCGCTCGTATCCATAGCGACATCGCGCGTGGATTTATCCGCGCCGAGGTTTTCGGTTACGACGACTTCGCCGTCCACCGCTCCGACGCCAAGGTGCGCGAAGCCGGAAAGCTGCGGCTCGAAGGCCGCGACTACATAATCCGCGACGGCGACATCATCCACGTCCGGTTCAAGGTTTGATTCTCATCAACACTTCGCGATTTGCCGCAATCGTCGCCGCCTTCATCCTCGGCAGGCGGGTTGCCTCCGCAGGCTGCCGTTGAAACAATGATCCGATTTTGCCGGCTGGCGCACGCGCCGGTCACGCATCTCGGTCACCAATCTGATGAAGCGCCTGGAAACCCTCATTATCGTTGTGGCGCTGGGCTTTTATGCCTGGTTTCTGCGGCGGTTTGGATGGACCGACCTGCTCCACTACCTGCGCCTCGCCGGATGGGGCCTGGCGCTCACAGTATCGCTCGAAGCCTTCGCCCGTCTCGCCAACACCCTCGGATGGCGCGTGACGATCGAGAATTATCCCCCGACTCTCAGCTTCGCCGAACTGTTCGTCGCCCGGATCGCCGGCGAAGCGGTCGATTACGTTACGCCCTCGGCCCAGATCGGCGGCCAGTTCGTGATGGCGATGACGGTGCGGCGCAAGCTCGTGCTGAGCGCCGGACTCGCCTCGGTGATTGTCGCCGCGCTGGCCGAAATGGTCGGCCAAATCGGCTTCATCTCCGCCGGATTGCTCGCGACCCTGCCGCTCGAGGCGGAATATCATCACCTCCTATGGCCAGCGCTCGGCGGCCTCGCGTTCGCGATCGCGCTTGCCGCCGGATTCCTGTTCGTTCAGCTCAACCGTCCGTTCGCCTATCTATGGAGAGCCGCCGCAAAGCTCGATCTCGGCCGAATCGCCAACGACCAGGCGCGTGAGTCCGCTACGGAAGCTGATGCGACCTTGCTCGATTTCTACCAGCATCATCGCGCCCGCCTCCTCGCTTCATGTCTTTGCTATCTCTTCGCATGGAGCCTCGGACCGCTCGAAATCTATATATTGTTGCGGCTGCTGCACGAGCCGGCCACTTGGCAGGTCGCCGTAATGGTCGAAGCGCTCGGCCAGCTAATCGAACGCGCGACCTTCATGGTGCCAGCCAAGCTTGTCAGCCAGGAAGGCGGCAAGGCGCTGATCATGGCGATGCTCGGCTACCCGGCCGAGATCGGTTTCGTGGTCGGTCTCCTGCGGCGCTTCAAAGAGTTGATCTGGGTGCTGTTAGGCCTGCTCGCCCTGACACTCCATCGCCTGCTCGTCGCGCGCGCCGAGAACGAGCAGCCGGAAAAAACCGAGCTGGTGAAAATGAGAAGCGTGCAAGGAGAACAGTCGCTATGAAAACATTTCTGGCAGCATCGATCTGTTTCGCAATGGCCCTCTCTGCCTCAGCCGCATGTGCGGGCGTGGTAATCGACGAGCAGGTGACCACGGGCGGCGGCCCGGTACGCACCCATCACATGTTCATTCAGGGCCGCAAGGAGAAAGTTGTCGGCAATCACAATACCGTGGTGATCGATCTCGACAACGGTACCATGACCATCATTCAGCCGGCTCTGAAAACCTATGCGCAGGTGCCGTTCCCGATGCGCGGCATGGCGAGCGCCGGCCCCAATGGACCGCTCAATATGAACTTCGCAAAGTCTGGCGGCAAGGATACGATCGCCGGCTATCCCTGTGAAAAATATTCGGGCGCAGGCAAGACAGCGATGGCCGAGGTGTCGACCAAAGTCTGCTTCGCGACCAGCGCGCCCGGCGCCGATGCATACAGCGCCTTTAACAAGGCGATGGCCGAAAAGCTGCGCTCCGTCGGTGCGATGGCCGGGACTATTCCAGAAGGCATACCGCTCAAGATGGAGTCCACGCAAAAGATCGTCACCTTTTCAATGCCCGGGATGTCCGCCGATCAGCAGGCCCGGTTGAAGGCGATGCTCGCGAATCGACCGCCGCAGGTGACCAATACGATCGTTACCAAAGTTAGCAGCGAGGATCTCCCCGCCGATACCTTCGCGATACCCGCCGGCTATACGCGCCGCGGCGCGCCGATCGCGCCGCCGTCGGCACCGCCCGCGAGCGTGGCGACTCCGATCTCGTCGCCCGAGTGACCACCGCGAAGGTCGCGCCGGCCTTCGCGATGACCCCGCGGGGCGCAACGCGCTCCTGACCGGAGCGCGTCCCGCCCCCGCTCGCTTCCGCGCCAGCGCGCGCGCCGCATCGGCGAGCCGCGCCGCGGCCGGTTCGGGCTCGCGTCAGCCGCCGATCCCGCCGCGCAGATCCAGCCCCCGCCGATACTCCCAATCGCCCGCCTCCATGCTACCCTTGTCTCGCTTCGAGGTGATTGCTAATGGCCGAGTTCAACCATCGTTTCGTCGATACCAACGGAATCCGCATGCATCTGGTCGAGGCCGGCGCTGGCTTTCCGGTCGTGATGTGCCACGGCTTCCCCGAACTCTGGTATTCCTGGCGCCATCAGATTCGCGCGCTTGCCGACGCCGGATTCCACGCCATCGCCCCTGACCAGCGCGGCTACGGCGAGACTGACAAGCCCGAAGCTATCGAGGCTTATGCGCAGCGCGACCTCGTTGCCGATCTGGTCGGGATGCTCGATGCGATGGGGCTCAAGGAATGCGTCATCATCGGCCACGATTGGGGCGGCCTCGTAGCATGGAGTGCCGCAATGATCGCGCCTGCCAGATTCGCGCGCGTCGTCGGCGTCAATACGCCCTTCTTTCCGCGCCTCCCAATGAAGCCCACCGATCTCTTTCGCACCTTCGCCGCCGGCAACTTCCATTACATCCTCTACTTCCAGGAACCCGGCGTCGCCGAGGCCGAACTTGAACGCGACGTGCGCCGCAGCCTCGCCGGCTTCTACCAGGGCCCGCCCGACCCGGCGACCGTCGCCGCGATGCGAAGCGTTCCGCCCGGCGTCTTCGGCCCGGCCGGCGGCGGCATTCTCGATCGCCTGCCGGACGCGCCTCCCGGAAGCTTCCTCACCGAACAGGATTTCGATGTCTTCGTCCGCGCCTTCCAGAACGGCGGCTTTCGCGGCCCACTCAACTGGTATCGGAACCTCGATCGCAACTGGGAAGAGAGCAAGACCCTGCCCAATCGCGTCGACCAGCCCGCGCTGATGATCACTGCCGAGCTCGATGTCGTCTTGCGCCCCGAGATGGCCGACGGCATGAAGACCTGGGTCCCGAACCTGCGCAAGACCGTCCTCATCAAAGGCTCCGGCCATTGGACTCAGCAGGAGAAGCCCGACGAGGTCAACGGCGCACTCCTCGAGTTCCTCTCCGACCTAAAGTAGATAATGACGCCCGGCGTGCCCGGCAGTCTCGATACCTCCTCGAGCCTGCGCCTCGTCCGCGCCCTCCTGATTGTCGCGATCGTCCTCGCGACCGCCGATGCGCTCGTCGCACCGCTCGCGCACGCCGCCTTCCCAAGCCCGATCGTTATCTCTGGCGCGATACTCGCCCTCGCCGGACTCGCCTCGACCCTCCTCGCAACGATGCCCGCTGTCCCCGGCTCGCGGCTACTCGATCGCTTCGTCGCCTCCGATCACGCCGCCACCTTCGCGATCTTCACCGTCGCGCTAGTCCTCTTCGGCGCGACCGCCGCTCCCCAGACGCCCTTCAACGAGCCCGTCCGCCAGGCCTTCGCGTTCCTCCACGGCCACGCCTTCGTCGATGCCCCGCCCTACATGGAGCATGTCGTCGTCGACGGCCGCAGCTACCTGCTCCATCCTCCCCTGTCCGCGATTCTCCTGATGCCCGCCGTCGCGATTTGGGGCCTCGCCACCAATCAGACCGCCGTCTCCGTCGTCCTCGGCGCGATTTCCGTCGCGCTCGCGTGGCGGATGCTCACCCGCATCGGACTCGGCCTCTCCGCACGCCTCTGGCTCACCGCCTTCTTCGCCCTTGGCACGACCTTCTGGTACGAGGCCACGCTCGGCAATTCGTGGGATTTCGTCCTCGCCGCCTCGATTCCCTTCACGCTCGCCGCGCTCGACGAAATTTTCGCCTCCGCACGGCCCATCCCCGTCGCGATCTTCGCCGGCCTCGCCGCTCTCGCCCGTTACGATCTCGTGCTCGCCTGGCCCGCCTATCTCCTGATGCTCGCCGCGCGCGGACGCACCCTTCGCGATCTCGCCCGCACCATCCCCGTCTTCGCCGCCGTCGCGATCGTCTTCGTCGCCTTCAACCGCGTCCGCTACGGCACGCCCACCGATATCGGCCTCTGGCTATGGTACAGCCACGACCATTACCGATTCTCCCGTCCCGGCGGCCCCTTTGCGCTCCGCGATCTCCCCTTCAATCTCTACACCGCGCTCTTCATGGCGCCCGCCTTCACCGATTCCTTCCCCTGGATTCGCCCCCAGATGATGGGTCAGGCGCTGATTCTCACCAGCCCCGCCTTCCTCCTCGCGCTCCGCCCGAGCTTCTTGAAACCCCTCCCGATTCTGCTCGCCCTCGCGACCGTCCTCACGATGGGCCCCGGCCTCACCGTCTATGCCAACGGCTTCGCCCAGTTCGGCGCCCGCTACTGGCTCCAGGTCTATCCGTTTATGCTCGCCCTGATCGCCCTCGGCCTGCCCGATCGCGAATCTCCCGATCAGCTCACCATGATTCTCGTCGCCGCCTCGATCCTCTTCGCCGCCTCCGGGATGTGGACCGTCCGCCTCCTCGGCTTCGGCTGACGTTCCGCCCTCTCCGTCGCCACACTCGCCATCAGCGCGCGCCCCGTCCCGACAGCACGACCTTCGTGGTCTGCAATACGATCTGTAAATCCAGCGTCAGCGACCAGTTCTTGACGTAATATAGATCGAAGCAGAGCTTCTCGGCCGCGTCATCCGAACTCGCTCCGTAGCGATAACAAATCTGTGCCCAACCCGTCAGTCCCGGCTTCACGCAATGCCGATACTCATATAGCGGCAGCGCCGCTGCCAGCTTCGCCACCAGCTCCGGACGTTCCGGCCGCGGCCCGATCAGGCTCATGTCGCCCCGCAGCACGTTGATCAATTGTGGCAGCTCGTCGATTCGCAGCCGCCGGATTATCCGCCCCACCCGCGTGATCCGCGGATCATCTTCCACTGCCCACACCGGCCCCGACGCGCGCTCCGCATCCTCGCGCATCGATCGGAACTTGACGATCCGGAAAACCCGGTTGTCCTGCCCCACCCGATCCTGCCTGTACAGCACCGGCCCCCGCGATTCGATCTTTATCGCCAGCACCGTCACCAGCCCGAGCGGCATCGCCACCACCGCCAGCAGCGCGCTCGCCGACAAGTCGAACGCCCGCTTGACTCGCTCCCGCCAGCCCGATCGCACTCCCCCTCCCGGCGCGAACACCAGCCACGCCTCCCGGATCAGCGCTAGCGCGAGCTTTCCCGTCAGCCGCTCGTAAAACGACTCGAAGTCCAACACCTCATGCCCCTGCATCCGCCACCGCAAAAGGTCGCGAGTCGCGAATGTCGGCGTCTCCGGATTTGTGATTACGATCGTCGTCACGTCCGGCGCCATCTCCGCCAGTCTCGGGATCGCCGCCGCCTCCACCAGGCTCCCGCCTCCTCCCTGCGCCACCATCCGCGATACCGGCCGTTCCACCCCGACCATTCCCGCCAGCCGGTATCCCAGATGGCTGTGCTCTTCGATCAAATCCGCGATCACCCGCGACGCCTCCCCGTTGCCCACGATCAGCACCCCGGTCCGCCGCCCGCTCACGCAGTATCGCGCCCACGCCAGCCGCCACACGACCAGCACCGCCATCGTCACCACGATCTCCGCGATATAGTAGCGCCGCCCCAGATTGAACATCGGCACCGCCATCGCGATCGCAGGCGTCAGCAGGCTCATCACCAGCGCTGCGCTCATCACTGCGCTTGCGACCCTCGTCCGTGATTGTTCGATCCTGAAGGTGTAGAGATCGCGGAAGTAGAGCGCCATCAGCCACAGCGCTCCCAGTACCGTGATGAGCATGAATATCTGATCGCTGGTCAGCGAATTGATATTGCCCGGCGCCAGCGCCCCCAACGCCAGGTACGAGCCCACCGCGCTCAGCATTAAATCGCCGGCCAGCAAAAGCACCCAGCGTCCGTTGAACGCTTTCGGCGTAAACATCTGATTCCCCTAAAAGCGCATCGGCCGCCTACCGATACGCCAGCGGCGCGGCCCGGCGTCCCCCATCAGGATCGCCGCTTCCTCGGCCAGCCGCTGTCTACTTGCCTGCTACGATATTGCCATCGCGCTCCCACTCGCGACCGCCCTTTCATAGACGCGTTCCAGCTCCGCGCCCGCTCTCTCCCACCCGTATCTTTCCTCGACCAGTTGCCGCCCCCGCCGTCCCATCGCCGCCGCCATCGCCGGATTCTCGATTAGCGCGATCACTCTCTCCGCCATCTCCGCCGCGTTCTCCGCAACCAGCAGATTCTTCCCGTCAGTCGCATCAAGGCCGCCCAGCGCGTATCGCGTCGCGACCACCGGCGCGCCCGCCGCCATCGCCTCGAGCACCTTGTTTTGTATCCCCGAGCCCGACCGCATCGGCGCCACCGCCACCGCCGCCGTCGCGATATATTCGTGGATACTCGGCACGTAGCCGGTCACTGTGACGCCCGCCCGCCGTCCCTCGCGCTTAAGCGCCCGCGATGGATCCGCCCCCACCGCGATAAATCGCGCCTCGCCGATCCGCTCCCGCACGCGCGGAAAAACTTCGCTCGCAAACCAGATCGCCGCGTCGGCGTTGGGGAAATAACCCATGCGCCCCGTAAACACGATCGTCGCCCGCTCGCGTCTCTCCGGCCCCGCGTAGCTGAACCGCTCCAAATCGACTCCGTTCGGTATCACTTCGAGATTGTCGAACCTGCCGATCGTCTCCGCGTCCAAACGCGAACTCACGATCACCCGGTCCGCCCGGCCCGCCAGCTCGCGCTCGTAGCGCTCTAGCCGCCGCGCTTCGATTCGCGCCGCCACGCCCATCGGCGACAGATCGATCCGCGCCCGCCGCGCCATGTTCAGCGCCAGCGAGTCGATCAGATCGACGATCGTCGCCGCATCTCCCGCGCCCTCGATCGCCGGCGCCGTCCGCACCGTCTGGAAATGCGCAACGTCGATTCTCTCCTCTTCGACGATCCGAGCGACCCGATTTGCCAACTCAGGCTCGCAGAAGTAGAGCGTCTGAAGCGGCAGTCTTGAAAGCGCCAGCCCACGAACCGTCCGCATCGCCGCGCGCATCCGCTGCGGCGCGAAAGTCTCGATTCGCGCGCAGCTCGGCGCCATC
>Ga0307372_10002777_pt1 | contig 28572 bp, 31 predicted proteins | sample OX1MG_FD_202533 | JGI IMG/M metagenome (GOLD analysis project Ga0307372, IMG submission 202533) | Soil microbial communities from Risofladan, Vaasa, Finland - OX-1 | ecosystem: Environmental > Terrestrial > Soil > Coastal area > Acid sulfate soil | place: Finland: Risofladan, Vaasa | collected... | reverse complement strand
CTACACCAGAGACAACTACACCAGAGACAACTACACCAGAGACAACTACACCAGAGACAACTACACCAGAGACAACTACACCAGAGACAACTACACCAGAGACAACTACACCAGAGACAACTACACCAGAGACAACTACACCGCCAGCAATTTCAATATCCTCTCCTGTAGATGATTCTATACTAGGATCCACATCCTTTACTATTTCAGGTACTACAACTGGTACAAATCTAGCATCTGTCACAATCACGGTTGATGGTACAACCAAGACTGCATCAGGCATCAATAACTGGTCAATTAACTCTGGACCTCTATCTGATGGTAGCCATACCGTCACTGCAACTGTGATCGACGGTATTGGAAAAACATCAAACCACATTATTCATGTGATAACTGATGGTACCAAACCAACAGGAAGAATTCTATCTATTGCTGATGGACAAACAGTACATATTCCTACGCTACAAATTTCGGGTACTGCATTTGATGCGATTAGCGGAATCAAAAAAGTTGAGGTACAAATTGATTCTAATGCATTCCAAATTGCCAGCGGTACTACAACATGGACATTTGATGCTGCATCGTTATCAGATGGAACGCATAGTGTGAAGATTAGGGTAACCGACAATGCTGGAAACATCTTTACAGGACTTGAAATCACATTTACTGTTAGAACCGCTCCAACTGGATTGACTGCGATAGCACTAGATGAAAACAAAATAGGCTTGATATGGACATCTCAAATCCTAGAAACTGGTTCTATTACTGGCTACAAAATAGAGCGGGAATCACCCGTAGGTGGAGGCTGGCATGTCATAGTTTCCGATACTGGAAACATGCTTACAGAATACATTGATACTGGATTGACCGCAGGTACAGTATACAATTACAGAGTTTATGCAATCTTTGCTGATCACACAAGTCCACCATCAAACTCTGTTAGTGTAACAACAAGTGTTATCACTTTGCCCCCACTCTAAAAAAATTACAAAATATAAGATGACTTAGAACATTACAGGGAGAAGTTACCTGGATACGTTGGTACTGTAGTAAACATGGTTATTGTAGTGGCAGAAAATATTATGGCTCCCATTACAAGAAATATGCCTTGTATTTTTTTGGAAGCAAAAACCCTTCCAATTCCCTCAAGAAATGAAACGCTGGCATATAGTGATGTAAAGAAAACATAGTTTGAAGCAATAGAGCTCATACTGTCAGCATTTTGAGATTTTTCATCGGCTGTCTGTAAAAAGCCTTGTACCTTGTCAGAATCCAACGGAAGCAGATATTCTGGCATATCAAATGGGGTAGTAGTCTTTTCTCCCGTATTATTCAAAGGGTCAGTCTTGAGCCATGCATCAAAAGCAACTTTCATTTCCGGTCGAAAACTATTCTTGTAATAATCAATTAATTTTTGATTATGGTTTGACACTGCATCAAGATATCCATTAAATGAAATCACATCAATTATGCTGGCCTGTCTTTCTTTTAATTCCGCTGTTGTGAATTCTCGATGAGCAGTATTTGCCGCCTTTAATTCAAATGTCAGTGCACTACTCCATAACTCGTGCTGATATCCACACCAAGCTGTTACAACAACTGTCAATCCAAGTATTGTTGCATAAGCAAGATCCATCTTGTCTAATCTATTGTTCTTAACATCCGATGACATTTTATATAATCACAATATTCAGTAGTTGATTCAAGTTAAAAGTTACTAAATTGTTATGGTAATTTACATGACTGCGTAAATAAAACCAAAAATGTTTCAATATTTCAATGAAAGTATCATGGTTTTCAAAAGATGTGGGCTAGAGCGTATTAGGTTTTCAGGGTAACAGTTTAACATTTCACCATTTTCAATATGGTAAAAATAAGGATTGGCACAAGCTGTATCGGTTTCAAATTTTGTGTTGTCATATTTCCAATCAAAGCCATTGACTATTTTACTATCTGGGTACCAATGACCTCTAACTAATGTAATGGTATTTTTGTTATAATCAACTTTTACTTGTGCAAAAAGTGCGTTTGGGTAAAGATAGATTACATGAGGATGGTGTGTTATGGCATTGAATTCTCTTTTTGTGACATATTCATTGTGAAGTACGATTACTTTGTCATATTTTTCTAATATAGTTGGATCCTTGTCAATATCAGCATCAGTAACATGTGCATAATGTTCTCTGATCAATACATCATCTGCCTCACCGCTTGAGACAAAAGAACCATTGTAAATTCTTGGTATTGTAACGGTAAGACATTTTTGGTTACACCTTCCGAAATAATAATCGTAAAAGCCATTGTGCTGAGGATCATTATTTCCATAGGCTGCCTGTGTAAAGAGTGGTTGTATGAATACCGCATTTTGATTTCTACCTAACTGTCTTCCGTTAGTTTGAGTAAAAATTACTCCCTGGGCAGCAGCAGGGGAAGGCAAAATAGATCTAGAATGTAGTACTGAGGTCATCAATACTGTGTATATGGTCATGAGTACAAAGAGACGTACAATTTGAATTGATTTCATCCTGATTTCTCCTTTATGATACAGTCATTTTCATAAACTCATGTACTGCAAGTTTGTATTTAAAAAATGATTAACTATGTTCACTATAAGATGGATGATTAACAAGAGCGTCTTCATTAGTTGTCATGATTATCGTAAAATGTGTAAGACTTCGCCTAAGACAATGGCATTATTATGTTGTTCATCTTTTGCAGAAAAAACTAGCGTAATAGTTTCATGTTTTTTTTGAAGATCTTTAATTTTATCTAATGTTGATTTGTTCTCCTTTAGTTCTTCTTTGTATTTTTTCTTGAATGATTCCCATTTCTTTGGATCATGGGAAAACCACTCTCTCAAATGGTCAGTCGGTGCTATTTCCTTAAGCCATAAATCGACATGGGCGTTAGCTTTTGAAACCCCTCGTGGCCATAGTCTGTCAATTAAGATTCTAAAACCATCATCTGAAGAATATTTTTCATAAATTCTTTTTATTTTGATCATAGCACTCCTCTGTAATATAATTATATGAGGCTTGGGCATAAACATTTCAAAAAAATATCAGTTACCAAGCATTCCGCGAACAGATCTTGGATTGTTGTTTCCTAGTATACAATTGTAGTATACCGTAATCTGGTACACAAAGACGCACATCAACAGATATGATGACACGTTATCAAATCCACGTACTGGTGATGTTGATATCCCAAATGTTTCCTTGACAGTGCAAAACAATGGCTCAATTGACACTCCTCTGTTACGATATATCGTCTGACCTTTTTTGGATTTGTAAAATGATATCATTTCCAGTCTCTCACCTCTTGTACGTCGATATCGTCTTATTGGACAGATCAATCTTGCACCTTTCTGTCTAGTATGATCATACAGTTTTTGATCATCATACCCTGCATCTGCTAGACATATCGTATAGCATGCAGATGTTCTACCAATTCCTGATACATCTGGTTGTCATAGACATTTGCAGGTGTGATACATGCAGATAACGGTACTACTAGTTTGCCAATGGAACATGACAGATGCAGCTTGTATCCAAATAGCCATCCACGAGTTCCAGAGAACCCCCATTTGGCATCAGTGTCAATGCCAGACCTTGGAAGATATCCTGATACCATCTGTTTTCTGTGCCAGACGCGGCCATTTTCAGCGCGTATCATGGAGCTGTCAATGGATACAATGGACGCATCAACAATTTTTTCTACTACAAATCTTTTTCCCATGGTATGTACCATGGAACCAACCGGCAATATCTTGAATCGTCTGTCAAATGTTCTTCTGTCTGGTAATGTATCCAGACCGCATGATTTCATTACTTTTCTGTTGTAACTGGTATCAATGGAAAAGTAATGGTGTAGGCAATTATTAGATGGTATTCTCGACCATATCCTGACAACATAGCATCATGGCATGGTACAGGTTGGGTAGACGTATGGTCTTCCTCTTTTGTCATTATCTGTATACAAAGATAACAAACCAATCAGATGCAAAATGCCAATAAGGAAGGATTCAGATTTTATCTTGCTGAGGAAACTTCTTGTCAAATGCATTGTGGTAAATGATATTTGCAGGAAGTGATCCTTGGCAATTTTCATTAAATTGATTTCATTGTATGATCAAAATAGGCTTGGAATTATGCCCAAGTCTCAATTAAATAATGTTTTATTGATCTCTTATTATGGACTTGAAATCAATTATTCCTGTTTTAAAGGGGTGATGAATCAACTAAACAACCCATCAGGGAAACTGATGGTAAAAAATTAAGGAAATGTTTTGATTCTCACTGATCGATTTTCTTTGATTATCTACAAAATACGGAATTAGAATTCTTTATACTATGGAAAAAAGAAGCAACCATTGATGCCATTTGATATAGATCAAACCATGCTTGTTTATCTTGGAATGATCACGGCTGGAATCTTCATTTTTCCATTTTGGTCTGATACCCTGTATCTTTATCAGATCATAGGTACTGCACTTGTTGCAGCAGGTGGATTCTTGGTTTATCGTAAATCAAGAAAACGCTAGTGCGTATTTTGAAACTTTGACTGGGATCTTAATTTCTCTGTCAATTTGTTAAATATTTCGTTATGGCTTACATCTGTAAAATTGACGGCTCCTCCTTCACGGCTGATCTGTTTTTCAAACTTTTCTTTTATGGTAAATGTGATGGATGAATAATGGATTCTACCTTTAAGTTTCTCCTGTACTATGGTATCTGTATCAGGAAATGTTGCAAAATGAAATGACACTCCATTTGCCCAGAAAATGGTGGGTATGCCACCTCCTGCTGATCTTGCACTAGCAATTATCTGAGTTATCCAGTCCTCAAATCTTAATTCTAGTACCTCATGAATTACAAGTTGATTCCATGGCTCAATTATTATCTCCAAGTCTTGATCATAAATCGTGCTCAAGTTTTATTTAAAGGGCCATGGATCCACCCATGAACTTGAGCGATCTGGATAAAACAGGCCGTCTGAAAGATGGATTTAAATACTATACAAGTTTTTTGGTGATTAGGTAATTTAGATATGCAAGATTGGAGTCAAGCGGGCGTATACATACCATTGATGGTAGGATTGATACCAGGATTCATTTACTGGTGTGTAATTACCGCAAAGAAACACAAGTAAATTAACTAAATCTTTTATCTTCTTTTTATAATTTATATCTCCTAACACAAGTTTAGTAGAACCTTCTAAACTATGTTGTATAGATTATGATATGCTGTATGTGATTAATCCCCTTTTGGAACTATTAACATGAAAACCTTGTTACTCTCAAGTTTCTTGATTATAGTATTATTTACAACCAATCTTGCTTGGGCTGATCTTCCGCCTTCAACAAGTCTTGGTGTTGTAGTACTCCAAACAGAATACTCTAACAAAGCAAGTGATGGTACTACTGTAGTGTTCGGCGAGGTCCAAAATAACCTCAATTCTCCTGTCAATGCAGTTACAATTGGAGTTACATTCATGGATAGTAACTCTAATCAGGTAGAATACAAAACCGGAACAACTCTTTTACAGGTAATCCAGCCTGGAGGGAAAGCTCCTTTCATGATATCATCTACAAAAGCGGATCCGTCTATCACTCAAATCCAAGTAAAAATTGCAGGATTCCAGTCGTCGTCTGCAAAGCAACAACTCTTGCAAATCTCCACTGGTTCTCTTCAAGTCTCTGACAACTTGCTCATTTCTGGTAATATAACAAATAATGGAGCGCAACAATCTACTAATACAAAACTCTACTTGATATCGTATGATGCCTTTCAACGAATAGTTGCTATAGGAATATCTGATCCCATTTCTATTGACCCTGGAAAAAATTCTCAATTCAGTATCACTTCGGATTCAAACACTAGGGCACAATCCTACATGATAGTTGCAGAATCTGATAATTATCAATCAAAACTGATCCCTGTAAATGGTGTCCAGGTGACGCTACCTGTGGTTGTAAGTAATACTAAGATAACTGATCCTAATGGCACTTCGTACTCTACAATCCCAGTAAATGCATCTGCACATATAACAAGTGACGCAAAATATCTTCTCAATTCTACCCAGTCGTTTATCTACTATGTTCAAGTCAAACAATTCAATGGACAAGTAGAATTCATAGGAAAATACGAGGGAGTATTTCTTGGTCCTGGGAATCAAAATGTATCCGTAGACTGGAGACCGCATTCGGCAGGATCCTATTTTGTTGAGACATATGTATGGAATTATGATTCTGTTCCTCTTTCCTCTGCAGTACCATCAATTAATGTAGTACTTGTTAAATGATAAGGCCCTAAATACAAGATATTAATTATGACTAGATTCAAACTTGCGGCTTTAGGTGGCACATTTGATATTATTCATAGGGGACATCTTGAACTCTTAAGAAATGGATTTTCAATCTCATCCAAAGTTATCATAGGTCTGACCAGTGACGAATTTGCAAGGAAAAAAGGAAAAAACCCAATCAATGATTACTCTGGACGATACAAAACACTAGAAGATGTGATAAAAGAAAATTTTCCCAATTCCCAGTATGCAATAAGTAAACTTGACAATGATTTTGGTCCGGCGGTATTAGAAAAAGAGGTGGAAGCATTGGTAGTAAGTGAAGAGACTTCATCAAAAGGCAAAGATTTGAACAAGTTACGAGCAGAAAGAAATTCTCCTCCAGTTGTAGTGATTGTTGTCCCCATGACTCTTGCCAGGGATGGTACACGTATCTCTACAACACGAATAAAAAACTCTGAGATTGATGCTGACGGAAATATACTTAGTTGACAAACAACTTTTCAATCTTTGAGTAGGTTGCATAAAACTCTAAAATGCCTAGTACGATATTGAAAGAATTAACAGACAGAATGTTTAGCAAAATGTCTTCTGATATTACAGGTCTGAAGGAAGGCCTTGATCCTGAAAATATAGCCCTCTGGTACAATAAAGTAATTGGGGAAGCAAAGGAGATGTCTCCACCGTGGCTTGTAGATAAAATTGGTGTAAAACAAGATCCGATTCTTTATCTGAAATTCAACCTCAACATATCAAAGCGAGCCGTTCGCTATCTCATGATAGCAATATCAAATAACCTCGATGACATGCCATATGCAACTCAACTATACTTTCTCAAGGTGCAGGAACTAATCACTCAGGAAATGGACAAGTCTCTTGTCTGAAATTACTCTTTTGTTATTTCAACAATGTCTTCACAAACTTTGGTCTCTGTGATTTTGTTTACATCATCAATTACAGACTGGATGAAATCTGCAAAAAATTCTGCCTGAAACTTGTCTTTGAACAGTATACTATGGGCAGATTTGTCTTTTAGAGATATGACTATCTCATTTTCAATTATCTCTAAAATTCCATTGATAAAGATCTCATTACCATCTTTTATGTATATTAGGCTAGCAAGTTTCTGTGCTTCATAATTATCTTCACATGTAATGTCTATTTTCATATTGACTAATCAAACATGAACTTGTCTACTTGATCCTTTGCTTTTTCTCTTTGCTTCTTGAACTCTGATAGGAAAGGCTTGGCAGCATCTTTTAGGTTGCACTTGCATTCTCCACATAGTAACTGTCCACCCTTACACTTTCTTGCTCTCTCATCAGATTCCTTTTCAGTATCAAAAAAATACCTTAGATACCAAAATACTGGACATATGCTAAAGTTTGCACCAAGTTTTCGTTGAAGCTCAACAGTGGGCTGGCCACCAGTAAATGTACTTGAAATCTTTTTGTCTATTGTACCATCGTCATCTGTAGTAAATATGGCAGTCTCGGGAATTGAAGAAGACATTTTTCCTTGCATGCCCAGCCCAGGCAAAAACTTGGAATGAATCTGAGCGGGTTTTGGATATCCTAACTTTTCAGCAATATCTCTTGTTACTCTCCAATAGGGATCCTGGTCTATTGCTGCCGGTATGAGAACAGGAGTGGGACGCCCCTCAATTATTGATGGTAAAAAACATGGTGCTGCCTGTATTGGTGGAAATCCAATCATACCTATGTTTGTAGAATTTTCGAATCCAAAAACAGCCTTTACGGTAGAATATGTAATTCTTTTTGCTATTTCAAGTGATATGGGATAAATCAGCTTGATGTCTTTTGTATCAATCAGGATCTTTGTCTTTTTTGGATCAAATCCAATGGCAATTATGTCCAGGATGTTTTCTTGTGTAAACTTTGATATATCATCCATTGATTTTCCATCACTGTACAGAAACTTTTCATCATCAGTCAACTGAAATATCAAATTGACATCAAATTTTTCTTGAAGATATTTTGTGAAAATCCATGGGAGGAGATGCCCCATGTGAATTTTTCCGGATGGACCTCTTCCGGTATAAAGATAAAACTTGTTTCCTTTCTCATATTCTGTCAAAATCCTATCCAAATCCCTATGGCTAAAAAAGTAGCCTAACTTTAACATCGGATGCACCTCGCCAGTTATTTTTTCAATACGTGCTTCTAATTCTGGGGAAATTTTTTCTGTGCCAAATTTCTTCATGAGTTTATCATAGTCAATATCTCCTTCTACGCTCCAAGGAGTTACTGTAAACTCTTCAGACGACATTCATGATTCAGTTAGGTTAAGGTTTAAAAAGTCTTTTTGGCTTTTTGTGATAATGTCACAAATTCTGCATCCTATTGAGCAAAAAATTCTAAAGACCTTGGCAGAAAAGAAAAACTTGACACCAGAGGAACTTGCTACTATTACAAAACTTTCCCTAGACCAGATAAGGCGCGGCATTGAATGGCTCAAATTCAAAAATCTAGCCAATGTTGCTGAATCAGAGAAAACTGTTGTAACATTAGGCAAGAGAGGTAGCGAAGCACTTGAAAAGGGACTACCAGAAAGACAACTTGTAAATCATCTAAAGTCATTAGATGGATATTCTTGTGAACTTGATGATGCAAGAAATTACCTAAAAAATGAATTTGGTCCTGCTATTGCAAACGCAAAGAAGAATGGTTGGATTGAAATTCATCACAATAGACTCATGCTAAAGGGGTATCATGATACCACAGCTGAAGAGAAAATTATCAAAATCATATCATCTAAAACTCCTGCAGAAGTGTCTGCTGATGAATTCGAAGACAAGAGTGCGCTCGAGTCTCTGAAAAAAAGACCCGAGTTTATAGTTCTTGCTTCAAAAAAATCTGTCTTGGTAGGTCTTACAGAACAGGGACTGGAGACAGCCAAAAGTGTACCGAACGAAATTGATCTTACGAGTATATCTGAAACTGTATCTGTGTCTAATTCAGAAGTAAAAGTTGCAAGGGCAATAGATGTACAAGCTACTGCTCCACCTGTATTTGCTGCACGTAGTCATCCGTTAAGAGATGTTATAGACGAAGTGCGCGAGATATTTGTTGGACTAGGATTTTCTGAAATAATTGGAAATAACATCCAGTCTAGCTTTTGGAACTTTGATGCTCTGTTTACCCCGCAGGATCATCCAGCAAGAGAAATGCAAGATACGTTTTACCTACATGATGCCATTGCAGGTACAGTCGCAAAACCAGATCAAATAAAAAAAATCTCACAAGAACACAAGAAGGGCTGGAATTATCAATGGCAAAACCAGGAAGCAAAAAGGCTCGTGCTACGAACACATACTACATGTGTAACAATTCGTGCCCTTGCAGATCACAAATACGATGAGGCAAGACTCTTTTCAATAGGTAAAGTATTTAGAAATGAAAAACTAAGTTACAAACATCTTGCAGAATTTCATCAGGTTGAAGGAGTTGTAACAGGTAAAAATGTCACACTGCGAGACCTGATGGGACTACAGACTGAATTCTATCATAAAATGGGAATAAAGAAGATAAAATTTTGGCCTACATTCTTCCCGTATACGGAACCATCACTACAATCCATGATATACAATGAAAAGCTTGGAAAATGGGTAGAGTTGTTTGGAATGGGTATGTTCAGACCAGAGGTAACAAAACCGCTAGGAATCAAAAACCCGGTACTTGCTTGGGGGGGCGGAATAGAGAGAATTGCAATGCTCAAGTTTGGTCTTGAGGATGTACGTGATTTGTATGAAAACAATTTTGGTTGGCTAAGGAGTGTACCAAAATGCCCGTAGTCACGTTATATTTTGACAGAATAAGCAAGATTCTAGGAAGGAAAATCACAAAAGCAAAGATTGTAGACACTTTGCCATTTATTGGATTAGATATTGAAGAAGAAACAAGCGATCACATCAATGTAGAATATAGTCCAAACAGACCTGACTATTCCACTGATTATGGAATAATTACAGGTCTTCAAGGACTGCTTGAAATAAAACTTGGAATGCCTAGGTTACAAATCAAAAGTGGAAAGAATGTGATAAAAGCCGATGCATCTGTTTCCAAGGTGCGGCCCTATGTTACAGCAATTGAGGCAAGAAATGGTGTTCTAAATGATGAAACAATAAGGCAAATAATTACAATGCAAGAAGATCTTCACAATGGATTAGGTAGACGAAGGAAGAAAACATCAATTGGAATTCATGATCTTGACAAAATAAAATTTCCATTACATTACAAAACGGTAGCAAAAAACTATAGTTTTGTTCCTCTTGAATCTGATGTATCAATGACAGTTAAAGAAATGCTTGAAAAAACAGAAGCGGGAAAAAAATATGGTCACATCTTGGAAGGGAAAGATGAAGTTCCTATCATAATTGATTCTGCTGGAAATGCAGTCTCTTTTCCACCCATAATTAATGCAAGACTTACCGAAATTAACAACAAGACTAGAAATTTACTTGTAGAGGTTACTGCAACTGATAAAAGCGCTGCAGAGGGAGTGCTTGCAGTTCTTGCAAATGCTTTACAGATAGCTGGCTTTCAACTTTTCTCTGTAAAAATAACTGGAGCAAACAATTCAACCCCATCATTAAAACCAAGAGATTTGATACTTGAACCAGAACTAGTAAACAAGACATTGGGAATTGACATATCTAGTTCTTTCATGATGAAATCCCTGAAAAAGAGTCGACTAGATGCAAAAATGAAAGGAAAGAAGATTATTTGTACAATTCCAAGATATAGAACAGATATTTTTGGAGTGATGGATCTAGTAGAAGAGGTAGCACTTGGATATGGTATTCAAAATCTAGTACCTACAATGCCTGAATCAGTCTCTACAGGAGAAAGAAATGATACCACGAAATCACTTGAAACTATTCGCTCACTCATGGTTGGTCTTGGATATACTGAAGTAATGAACTTTGAGCTTACTGGCAAAGAAATCCTGTATGGAAAAACCAATCGCGATTCATCTAAAAAAATATCTGTCGCAGACTCGAAAAGCCAAGAACACATAATTCTTCGCGATGTACTTCTTCCTGGAATGATGGAGGTCTTGTCAAGAAATATTCATGAATCATATCCTCAAAAGATCTTTGAGATAGGGACAGTATTTGAGAAAAGTTCTCCAATCAGAGAAGTAGTTCATCTTGCTTGCCTTGATGCACATAAGGATACAAACTTTACAGAAGTAAAATCTATTCTTCAATCCCTTCTCAAAACTGGTTTTAATCTAACCTGTGAAACCATTGCACAAAAAGAACACATGTTTGTTGATGGACGAACTGGTAGTATTGTAGTATCTGGCAAGAAACTTGGAACTATAGGAGAAGTTGATCCTAAAATTGCTGATAATTTCAAGCTGAGAACTCCTGTATCTGGATTTGAAATGAAGCTCACTGGATTAATATTTGACTAGAAAATAATCATATCGCCCCAAATGCACGCAGACGGACTGGGATGATGAAATATGATTTTTGGTCCACCCAGCCGTGCTACAGGGCACCCCGGTAATAGAACAAGATGAGGATTAGGCTAATAGTACCAATGACTCTATGTGAGTCAGAACCGGGGAACATTCTTTTTTCCTAAATCTCCTAAAAATGTCTACAATCAAAAGGATTCTTGAGATTTTATGCAGAAAAGAGGTCCTATTTTCAACAATGATATAATTCTTGATTTACATGAGAAAACAGATCTATTGATATATTTGCGTTGTATAGGTATACTATGGCAACTGCATATGTGCTAATAAATTGTGAACTTGGCTCTGAAGAATCTATCATCTCACAGCTGAAAGCAATTAACGGAGTCAAGGAAGTTCACGGTACCTTCGGGGCCTACGATATACTGGCCAAGATTGAATCTCCAACAGTGGAAGCATTAAGGGAAATCATAACTTGGAAAATTCGTAAAATAGAGAAGATTCGTTCAACTCTGACCCTGATGGGAATAGAAGGTCAAAGCTAAGTCTCTGTGGAGAAATCTTACCCATATTTTTGAACCCTACACCATAGAGTGCCCTAATTTTTTATACAAAGAACTTTTAATTGCGTCGTGATTTTTTCATTACATGATTCTTCATTTCATTTTCTTGGTAAAAGAGGAGGATATAGACAATAGAAAATGGGAATTTGAATACATCACAAAGATGGCACACTTTTACAAGGTTTGGATTGAAAAGACTTTCTCACAAAAAGTTGACATTCAAGTAGACGAGATGATTGTAAGGTCTGGTGGACGATTAAGGATTATTGATACTCCTACATTGCTTGAAGATCATGCTGATAGGGGAAGGGATATTTTTCATTTTTATCTGACCTATTTCAGGCCACTCTGGACTGATTGTACATGTGAGGGATACTTTGCAGAGAATTTTGGCATGGTTTTATGGAGCAAAAGTCCACAAAAAGATGATTTGACATTTCTAATGGAGACTAATTGTCCAAAGGTCTCTCATGAACTTGCTCATGAATTTCTAAGGAAAAAAGGATACAAAAACTACAAGGAACTAGTACATGAGATCTGGGACAAACATCTCTTTGCGTCGTTGCCCTTTGAGCACTATGATGTAGATTATAAACAAACAGAAAAAGATGCTCTCTTTGCAACTATAGATACTTCCAGTTTGCGGTTATAATCCAACATAGTTTTTGCCTCTACTCTAAAAGACTATAAGTAAGTGCCTTGGAGTTTTTTTTATGCCAGAATTCATTTGTCCTGATTGTAGCACAAAACTATTTCATGAAAATGAAACTACATTGACTGTGGAAAAACAAGTACACCTAAAATTCTGTCCCGCTAAAAAGAAACACTAGCACTTTGTGACAGAATATATTCTGTCTTGAAAACTAGCTGTCTTGAAATCTATCTTGTTTTGTGGATCTTTCTTTCTTGTGGTACTTAGTTTTTCTAATGTCACAAGTGCTTCCCCGTCAAACCCGACCGAAGATCCGAAAACTCCTTCTGAGAGCTGATTTCCATGCTCTCCTTTCTTTATGTCATCAACCATTTCATAAAACTTTATGGCCTCTCTTTTTGTTGTTGGGCCGCCTGAAGATTTGTTGAAACCAACTGCAATGTACATACCATTGTTTTTCACTGCAATAGGTACCTTGTAGACCTTACCAGAATGACCTGGAATTTTTTCATTTAACAAAATTTCACACTTGTGGAACATGCTTGAGATGTACGCAAAAAATCGATAGTTGGCATATGTGCCAGCAGAATCTTCATGACAATCAACAAAAACCTTGTGCAAAAGTTCAAGAGCAGAATCATTCATACTTTGCAGACGTTCTTCAATTCTGCCTTTTCTGACCAGATCTGATTTACAGTCTGCAGCAATTTTTTCTAAAATGAAAGGTGGCAGATTATAGTTTTTCAAAGTGGAAACAAAAGTTCCAGTTTTGGAGGCTCCAAATGTTGGGAAATTACCTCTGCTCAATCCAGTTTACCTCCATGTATTTTTGATATTGTAAAACTCAAACACTGCTCTCCCTAGTATGATTGCTAGGTCCCTTTTTCCTTATAACTGTTAGGTCAAACAGAGATCAGATGGTGGGGCCGACCGGAATTGAACCGGCGACACACGGGTCACTACAGCTCCAAACTGTACATCATCCTTGCGTCAGTGAAGCTTGTGAAACCACTGGAGCCCTTAGCGGTGATCATGTGATCTAAACTGTCGCCATACCAGGCTAGGCTACGACCCCACGTAATGGACATAAATGTACTTGAATTTTAATTTACTTGACTTCTGAAGATTTATTGGTACCGTTGTAACTCATTTTAAGCGTTGAACTGCAAGAAAACTACACATTATGATTTTCATCTTTTGATCAGTTACACGCATAATATAGACCAGAGTCACTTGGAGAGTAAAACTTGGTTCGTCCTATAATCATACTATTGGGAGCAATACCTGTTCTTGCTGCACTTTTCATTGTGGTTCCAACACTTCTTCGACCTGAAATTCCAAATGTTGCAGTCAATTCTAATGATGTTATATCAATAGAATACAGTAAAGAGCACCTCAAGAAAATATCATTTGGTCTTACGCAAAGCATTGGTGCTGACACAGCAGAAGTTCTAACAATCTCAAATGATGGTCAAACTACCTATAGTCTCACAAAGAATGGTTATTCTGAACCTGATAAACAATACCAGCTGTCAAAAGATGAGGTCAAAAGACTAACTGCACTAATAAAAGAGACCGGATTTATGGAAATCCCGACAACATCATATCCCGTAAAAAGTGATCTAAACGAGTATGAAAAATTTGGGTTACAAGTCACACTAGATGGCAAATCCATCAATATACAGTGGCCTGACCAGAATTCTACTCGGGAATTCATTCCTCCATTGATAACCAAGGTCCAAAGCAGTTTGGATGCCGTGATTGCAGAAATAACAAAATAAATAGCCTAAGGAGCGATCAAATCTCATGATTCCACTCTCTGGTGATTTGGGTAATGCCAAAGGAGTAGTCAAAGAAAAGATAGGATCGTTTGGTATCACACGCGGAACTTCTACTCTAAAACGTGGTTTTGCCCACATGCTCAAAAATGGAGTTGTGATGGATGTTACTACCGTTGAACAAGCACAGATTGCAGAAGATGCTGGCGCAGTTGCAGTGATGGTTTTGGATAAACTTCCATCTGACGTTAGAAAAGCTGGCGGTGTTGCAAGGACTGCAAGTATTAGAATTATTCAAGAGATTATTGATTCTGTAACAATTCCTGTCATGGCAAAATGTAGAATAGGTCATGTATACGAGGCAATGGTTCTACAAGAAACAAATGTAGACATGATAGATGAATCAGAAGTTTTAACCCCTGCAGATGAAAACCACCACATATGGAAATGGGATTTCACAAGCCCATTTGTAAATGGTGCACGAAATCTTGGTGAAGCACTTCGAAGAATAGAAGAAGGCGCAGCAATGATTAGAACAAAAGGAGAACCTGGTACTGGCAATGTTGCAGAAGCAGTTATTCATATTAAAAATGTAAACACCGAACTGAGACGTATAAAATCAATCTATGATGCTGGTGATGAGCAAGACTTGATCAGTGTTGCAAGAGAATTGAAAGTTTCCTACTCTATTGTGGAAGAGACTGCAAGTTTGGGTAGATTACCAGTTGTAAACTTTGCAGCAGGGGGAATCTCAACTCCTGCCGATGCCGCATATTTGATGACTTTGGGTTGTGATGGAGTGTTTGTAGGATCTGGAATATTCAAGGCTGATGACGCAAAAGAGAGGGCACAAGCAATAGTCTTGGCAACAACTTTCTGGGAAGATCCGGACAAAGTAAAAGAAGCACAAAAAATGATTGATGAAAGACAGTCCATGTTGGGATTGGATACAAAGAATCTTGAGCTTAGAATGCAAGAACGTGGTAGCACAGCATGAGCGGTGGAATAAACATAGGAATTTTGGCAGTTCAGGGAGATGTTGCAGAGAATATACTGGCTACAAAGATGGCAATTGAAGAACTAGGTATGGAAGGTATTGTGACTGAGGTTAAAACTCCTGAACAGATCTCTGATCTTGATGGGTTGGTCATACCTGGTGGAGAAAGCACTGTGATAGGCGCACTTTCTCTAGTCAACGGCTCATTGAAAAAAATTAAAGAAAAAATTGCAAGTGGAATGCCTGTATTTGGAATATGTGCAGGTATGATAATGCTCTCAAAAAAGGCAAAAGATAGAGTAGTTGGTGAAATGGACCAACCACTATTGGATTTTCTTGATATCAAAATAGAACGAAATGCCTTTGGCAGACAAAAGGATTCATTTGAATCTGAAATATCGATGGATAAAATTGGCATCTCCAAATTTCCGGGTGTATTTATTCGTGCACCGTCTATCATAGAAGCAGGAAAAAACGTAGAAATATTGTCAAAGTTTAATGAAAAAATAATTGCGGTAAAACAAGGAAACGTCATAGGTACTGCATTTCATCCTGAGCTTACAGGGGATATTTCTCTTCACAAATACTTTGTAAGTCTGATTAAAAAGAAGAACTAGGTTCTCTAGACTAGACCGCTTGAATACCGTTTATATTAAATTCAGGTTAGTTGTATGCTGTAATGGAAATAGAGACAACTCCCGAACTCGTTTCAAAGGTTTACGAAAAAATTGAAGAGAACATTTCAAAATATAGAAATCTAGTCAACAGGCCGCTTACTCTGACTGAAAAAATTCTTGTTGGTCATCTTGATGATATGGAGAGTGCAAAAGATCTAGAACCGGGTAAAAGCTACTCACTTCTAAGACCAGACAGAGTTGCACTACAAGATGTTACAGGACAAATGGTAATTCTACAATTCATGCAATCAGGTCTCAAGCGAAGCACACTTCCAACAACTGTTCACTGTGATCATCTCATTAGAGCCAAAGTTAATGGAGATGTAGACATTAAAGTTGCACTAGATGAAAACAGTGAAGTATACAAATTTCTTGAATCATCCTCAAGAAAATATGGGATAGGATTCTGGAAGCCTGGTGCAGGGATTATCCATCAAGTTGTACTAGAAAACTATGCCTTTCCTGGTGGACTAATGATTGGAACTGATTCCCATACTCCAAATGCAGGTGGTCTAGGCATGCTTGCTGTTGGAGTGGGCGGACTTGATGCAACAGAAGTAATGGCAGGATTTCCATGGGAACTCTTGTATCCTAAAAGAATTGGTATACACCTCAAAGGGGAACTAAATGGATGGGTTGCACCAAAAGATATCATATTGTATGTAGCGTGGAAGCTTACAGTATCTGGTGGGACAAACGCCATAGTAGAATACTTTGGACCTGGTACCAAATCAATTAGTTGTACTGGAAAAGCCACAATAACAAACATGGGTGCAGAAATTGGTGCAACATGTTCCGTATTTCCATATGATGAGCGGATGGAAGTTTATCTCAGGTCAACTAATCGCGGACAAATTGCAGATCTTGCAAACAAGCACAGAGATATTCTTGTTGCAGATCCAGAAGTTGAACAAAACCCAGAAACATATTTTGATAAAGTAATAGAAATTGATCTATCTACACTAGAGCCATACATCGCAGGTCCTCACACACCAGATCTTGCAAGGCCAATATCTGCACTTGCAGAAGATGTCAAGAAAAACAAATATCTTGATAGTATTTCTGTAGCTCTTATCGGTAGTTGTACTAATTCATCTTATGAAGATATGACAAGAGCTGCATCTGTTGCAGAGCAAGCAAAATCTCATGGAATGAATGTGAAGATTCCTCTTCTTGTAACTCCGGGTTCTGAACAAATTAGAGCAACAATTGAACGAGATGGACAGATGCACACTCTAAATGAGATCGGTGCGACCGTATTAGCTAATGCATGTGGACCATGCATAGGACAATGGAACAGGCCTGAGATAAAACCTGGAGAACCAAATACTATTGTTACTTCATTTAACCGAAATTTTCCTGGACGTAACGATGGCAGGAGGGAGACGATGGCCTTTATGGGTAGTCCTGAGTTGATTGTAGCTCTTGCTCTTGGTGGCAGACTATCATTTAATCCTCTAAAAGATACTCTAAAGGGATCTGATGGAAAAGAGTTCAAGCTAGAACCGCCAAAAAAAGCACCAGAGGTACCAACAAAGGGATTCTCAAATATAGGTCAAGTCTATGTTCCACCTGCTACAAATCCTGATGATGTAGAAGTTGTCATAAATCCTTCAAGTGGAAGATTGCAAAAACTAGCTCCATTTGTGAAATGGGACGGTAAAGATTTTGTGGACTTGCCACTCTTACTAAAGGCAAAAGGCAAATGCACAACAGATCACATATCTCCAGCAGGTGCATGGTTATCATTGCGCGGACATATTGACAAAATCAGTGACAACATATTCCTTGGTGCAGTCAATGCATTTACAAACGATGTTGGCAAGGGAAAGAATCCACTAAATGGAAACACCGAATCATTTCCAGTTATAGCACGACAATACAAAGAGAAAGGTCTCAAGTGGATTGTAGTAGGAGACAACAATTATGGGGAAGGAAGCAGTCGAGAACATGCTGCCATGTCTCCACGATATCTTGGATGTGCGGCAGTTATTGCACGAAGTTTTGCACGTATACATGAAACAAATCTAAAAAAACAAGGAGTGCTTGCGCTCACTTTTGTTAATTCATCTGATTATGATAAAGTCCAGGAAACTGATAAAATAAGCATACTTGATCTATCTCAAATGCAACCTGGAAAAAATATCAAATGCATGTTATACCATAAGGACTGGACAAAAGATGAGATCGCACTAAAGCATTCCTACAATGACTTTCAGATAAAATGGTTCCAAGCAGGCTCTGCCTTGAATATATTGCGTGAAAGAGAAGCACAGGCCAACTAAAGAACTAATAGTTTGGCTGACATTATTTTCTATCAATGAGTCATACCTTTGATCCTGACGAACTCTACAATAGAGTAGTTCACTATTACATTGACAAAAAGGGATATTCAAAAGAAAAGGCAAATCAAATTGCCCGTAAGGTTGTAGAGAGGGAAAAAAGTAGGTATACGTGCAAAAATGTCAATTGTGGTCATAGGCTAGATGACCACATAAGACACAGTGAAACTTGCCTTGTTCTTGATTGTGAATGCAGAAAATTTGTCAGCTAGATACTCGCAACAACATCTTTCCAAACTGGTTACTTTTTTCCATCTTTTGATGCGCAAGTTTGGCATCCTTTAGATCAAATATGCTATCAATTACAGGCTTGATTTTTTTTAATTTCATAAACTTGTGCAACGCAACAAGCTGTGACTTTGATCCTAAATACGCACCAATTATTTGAGCCTCTTTACTATAAAATGACCTGATGTTTACCACTGCTTCTCCTCCAGTTGTGGTCCCACATACAACCATCCTTCCCCTTACCTTGAGGACTTCGAGGCTTATGGGCCATGTCTTTGCTCCAACGTGATCAATTACGACATCTACTCCTACCTGATCTGTAAATTTTAGAACCTCGGATGTTACATCTTTGGCATTTCTATCTATGACAAAGTCTGCTCCAAGTTTTTTTGCAAATGCTACTTTATTCTTGTCAGATGCAATAGTAATGATCTTCAGACCTTTTGCTTTTGCAAGCAAGATTGCAGCCGAACCAACTCCACTGTTTGCACCCCAGACCAAAACAATGTCATCTTTTTTACATCTTGATTTCTCTAACATGTTCCAAGCTGTGAGGTACGAGACATTAATTGAGGCAGCCTCTTGGTCTGAGAACCAATCTGGTTTTTTTATTATGTTCTTTTTTGGAATCTGGATGATTTCAGCATAACCTCCTTCATATCTTCCAAATCCCCCAATGATTCCAAAAGATACTCGTGCAACATTGCTATCAACTGCAGGATATATTATGACCTTGTCATCTTTTTTGAGACCTCCAAATCCCTCTACCAGAGTCCCACTAACATCGCAACCAAGAATGTGTGGAAATGATACTGTCTTGCCAGGAATTCCATTTCTTACCCAAATATCCAAGTGATTCACTGCACAATAATTTACTTTGACTAAAACATGTCCTTTTTTGGGAACAGGATCTGGAATCTCTTCATACGACAAGACCTCTGGTCCGCCATGCTTTCTGATGATTACAGCCTTCAACTCTTTGTGAAAGATAAAATTATTATTTAAAGAACGCCTCAAATGTATATCTAATCAGACGAGAGAAAACTTGTTAAACTATGATCACGTCAAACTGTGATTGGTAAAACCAAAAATTCTTGCATTTGCTGGAAGCACTCGCACTGATTCGTTTAATAAAAAACTAGTCAAAATTGCAACGGTTGGTGCAATGGAAGGTGGTGCAGATGTCACTATAATTGATCTTCGAGATTTTGCAATGCCACTTTACGACGGAGATTTGGAGCAGCAACAAGGTCTTCCATCTAATGCGCGCAAGCTCAAGGACTTGATGTTGTCACATCAGGGGTTTCTAATTTCATCACCAGAGTACAACAGCTCCATCTCAGGTGTTCTCAAAAATACGATTGATTGGGTGTCTAGACCAGTTGAAGGTGAAGAGCCTCTGGCTTGTTTCAAGGGCAGGGTTGCAGGAATAATGAGCGCATCTCCTGGGTGCCTTGGAGGTCTTCGTGGACTGGTTCATATACGTGCTATTCTTGAAAATATTAGTGTCATTGTAATTCCAGATCAGATTGCAATAGCAAAAGCCCATGAAGTATTCAATGCTGATGGAACACTGCAAGACAAAAAACAAGAGGAACAAGTAAAAAAGATTGGCTTCAATGTTGCGAAATTGCTGATAAAACTAGCTGCTTGACGATTTTTATTTTGCACTAGTATCCATCTGAATGATTCCAAAGATGTTTCCATCAGTGTCCGCACATATCGCAAAATGTCCAACTCCTGGAATTGGAAACTTTGGTGTATGTACCTGGCCACCGTTTGATATGATTTTGCTTGTATATTCATCAATAGAAGTAACATCTATTGTATTTGTCATACCTATCTGTCCTGGCATCCTTCTTGCAAGACCGCCATTAATTCCTGCTTGTTTATCATCTCCTGTCTTTATCATCCAATATTCCATGGGACCTTCCCATTTGTTAAACTCCCATCCAAATACTTCGTGATAGAATCTCTGTGCGCGTTCTGGGTTGTCTGAAGGAATATCAAAGTGTACAATTCGTGGCATGTGCAAAAAGTGGACTACATGTTATTTAAGTTCTAATTCAAACCCTTCTATCTTGTGCTATCCCTAAATCAGTTCGTCCTTTCTTACTCTGCATGATACACCTCCCCTGATTGCTCATCAATAACTGTTGTTCCCTTTTCTGGCATCTTTCGAATAAACGCCTTGGCAGGCGTCTCAAGATTGTCCCAGTCAAGGGACATGTGGGGCTTGGTATAGTTCCACCAGTGAATCAGTTCATCAATGTTTGAGAACCATTTCTGCTTTCGCTGAATCTCTCCATGAAACCTTTCAAGCTTGCCGTTTGTCTGCGGATGATTCACCCTTGCCAAAATATGCTTGATCTCCAGTTGCACAAGCGTCTTTTCAAATTCTGTTGCACCCCTTGTCTTGTATTCAGACTCGTTTGCGTAAAACTGGGAGCCGTGGTCAGTCAGAATAGAAGCAGGTCTGCCATGTTTTTTGATTGCTTCCATGAGTACCTTTACTGCGTTTTCAGATGTAGCATTAGCAAATACTCCATGACCTGCAATGAATCGTGATGCGTCATCCTCGTAGCAGATTAGCCACCTGCCATCGTCCAGCTGCTTCCAGTCGGTGTGCCACATGGAATTGGAGTATGTCCTCTCGTACCTTACCCACTTTCTTTTTCTGCTCTTCTTTGGTTGTTCTGATGCCAATCCTTTCTCCCTGAGGATATGGTGTATTGTATTATGAGGTATATGGATTGCATAGTCTATCACAATTGTCTTTTCCAGAAATACTGCACAGCACCGGTATTTCTCAAATACAGACACTACAATTGATGTCTCTTGCTCTGTGATCTGTCTTTTTGGACGGCCTGGCTGTTTTAGTGTAGGAATGATTCCAGTGTAATTGTATCCAGAGTATAATCTTTGAATCCATCTTACTGATACCTTCATGGAATGGGCAATCTCTTGGTTGCAAGTTCCCTTTTCCTTTTGATGAATAATCCACGCTATCTTTACCTGATCTAGCTTTGCCATGACATGGTAACGCTTGCCTCTGTTCCATACCCATCGTGATCCCAGTCTCTTAGTTAGGGGATGAACTAATTTCAGGATAATAGACAAACCCTTCTATCTAGACAATGTTATGCATGACTTTGAGATCTTTTGCAAAGGACTCCAAACCTGTTGGAATTGTAATCTCTACAGTATCTTTTAGTGATAGGCCCATACTTTTTTTCTTGTTCCACACTTCGGAATTGAATTCAGTTATCTCTTTTGTATATCTTGTCCAGTCTTCGTGGCCTTCAGGTTCTACAAATTTTTTGTGATGTATAGTATTTTTAGAATACAAATTCTGCCATAGATAGTCTGTGATAAATGGTGTAATTGGCGCAAGCAGTATCAAAACTGAAGATAATACCTTATGAAGTGTAAAGATTGCCCCATCTCGCTCTTCTTCTGTAAATCCAGAGCTATATGCTCTTCCCTTTACCATCTCGATATAATGCGCAGCAAAAAGATTCCAGATGAACTCTCTTAGTGCAGTAGCTGGTACAAAGAAATTGTATTCATTATATCCTTTCTTGCATTCTACAATTACCTTGTCAAGCTCAGAGAGTATCCACTTGTCAGAAGGACTCAATTTTCCAGATTTTATCACTGGAAATCCCGAAAGAAATCTTGAGACATTCCAAAGTTTGCTTAGGAATTTTCTAGTCGTCTCTATTTTTTGCTCAGAGCATCTAAAATCATATCCAAGATTAATCTCGCTTGCACTCCAGAATCGGAACGTGTCTGCACCAAATTTTTGTATTATTGGCAGCGGATCAATCACATTGCCCTTGCTTTTACTCATCTTTGCACCATGTTCGTCTACACCATATCCCATTATCCATGCATCACTCCATGGTGTCTTGCCAGTGAGTTGCTCACATCGTAGTATGGTATAGTATAGCCACGTGCGGACGATATCTTTTGACTGCGGTCTTATGGTAGCAGGATATGTTTTTTTGAAAAATTCTTCATCCTGCTTGTATTTGGTGATATACAATGGTGATACACTAGAGTCCATCCAGGTGTCAAACGTACGCTGTTCACCTACAAATTCTGTGAAACCACACTTGATACAATTTGATATTGGACTTGGGTCTTTCCATGGTCTATAGTATTTTCCAGGTTCTGGCACATGTGGTTCGTTACATTTTTTACAATACCAAATGGGTATTTCTGTACCATAAAATCTTCTTCTTGAGATTGGCCAGTCAATTGATATTGATTCCAGCCAGTTCATCAAGATCTGCTTGTGCATCGCAGGATGAAAATCAATCTTTGAACCAAGTTCCCTTATCTTGTCAACCGAATCTTTTTGTTTTAAATAGTATTCTTCCATGGAAATAATTTCAATTGCGGTCTTGCTTCTCTCAGATATTGGAGTCCGATGATTGATGTTCTCTATTTTCTCTACTAGACCTTGATTTTGTAAGTCTTCAATTATTTTTTCTCTTGCTTGTTTTACTTTGAGACCTGCATATGGTCCTGCAACTTCTTTCATTCTACCATTCATTCCGACTGCTGCAATCTCTTCTAGCTTGAGATCTCTAAATAATGCAACATCATTTTGATCACCATAACTACAGACCATTACTGCCCCAGAACCAAATTCTTTTTCAGCAGAAGGATGTGTCTTGATCTCTACTTCCCTGTTTATCAGAGGGATGATGACTTTTTTTCCAATAACGTTTGCATATCGCTCATCTTCTGGATTCACAATCACTGTTTGACATGCACATAGTAACTCTGGTCTAGTACTTGCAATGATTATGGTTTTTTCCGACTCTTTTACCTTGAACTTCATGTGGACTAGTTTGGTGGGAATCTCTTCGTAGATAATCTCGGCATCTGCTATGGTGGTACCTGTTACCCAATCATAGTTGTTGGGTCTGTTTGCAAGGTAGATCTGTCCCTTTTGCCACATGTCAATGAATGTAGATTGGGTCAAGGTACGATATTTCTCAGAATCTGTTCTGTAGTATTCTGCAAAATTGCCACTAAGGCCAAGACTCTTCATGATTTGTATCATCTCTGCCTCCAAATCATCTAGTGCTGTTGCACAAAGCTTGAGAAACTCTCCCCTTTCTGTCTCATGCATCCTTATTCCATGTTTTTTCTCGGTGTACATCTCAACAGGGAGACCATTTCTGTCAATTCCTATTGGGAATAGAACTTTTTTTCCAAACATTCTTGCAGTTCTTGCAATCATGTCTATCTGAGCATAGTGTGATGCAGCGCCAATGTGCCATGGCCTTCCTGATGGATATGGTGGAGGAGTGTCAATTACAAATATGTCTCCCTCTGGTTTGAAATCGTAAATGTGAGACTCTTCCCATTGTTTTAGAATTTGTTTTTCAATCTCAGGATTCCATGCAGTTTCCTTGATAGTCGGTTCCATGTCTAGATCTTTGAAATTTGTGATATGATGTGGGCTCCCTTGTTATAGCCCTCATACACATAGACCCCCACAGCTTCAATATTTTTTGGCATCTTTGGAACAAGCAGCTTGATTAGTTCTGTGGACAAGTTCTCAACAGTTGCCTCGCCCTTCAAGAGATAGGTTGTATTCTTTGGAACTTGAAGATTAAATCTTCCCTTTGGACCATCAAATCCAATGTTATAGTGCAGGTCATCTTCTTTAATGAGATATTTTTCATTAATGAAAAATTTGTGATCCAAAACTGAGATGACTTCCTTGATTATCTTCTTTGCTTCTCCAAAGTCCATCAACAAATTGTTCTTCATTTCTCCTACTAGTTCTACAGTAACTGATGATGTATGACCATGTAGGATTGAACATTTCTCCACTAGAGGCAATATGTGCGCATAATCAAACGCAAATGAAGGATCTTCCATGAATATGGAACCTGTCTGTACTTCCTGAGTTTTATAGAGAATTATGTCTTGTAGTTCTGATAGCCTTGCTGCAAACTTTGGATGCCCTAGTGCAATTATCTTGACATCCGGCAATTCTGCTTTAAGTTCTTTGTATTTTGCAATGTCTATTTCAGTATCTATTACTTCGATCAGGCCCTTGTCTGTCTTAAAATCAACGCTTATCTTCTTTCCATTTTTTAGAGTTATAGAATAATCATATTGATATTCCGTTTGCAAAAATTCCAGCATCTGTGCTATTGAAAGTTCGGTTCTACTTTTCAAAAGATTTCCTTTGCTGTCAATGTACTTGAAATCTGAATCCAAAATTGTAGAGCCTGTTGGCATTTGAAAAATTCTGCTCAATCCGTATATAAATTCTGTACAGGTGTTATGATAGTACTTACTTTAGTGAATTCAGAGTTTTTGCGAGGGATACATCGTTTCGTGTTATCCCACCAGCATCATGAGTCACCAAGTCTACTGAAATCTTGTTGTACACATTGAACCATTCTGGATGATGATTCATCTTTTCAATGTGTATTGCTGCCTTGCACATAAAACCAAAGGCTTCGATAAAATCATCAAATACAAAATCCTTGTGTAGTTTTCCGTTTACCATGCTCCATCCATGTAATTCTTGCAATTCTACTCTGATCTGTTCTTCAGTTAGCTTGAACATTCTCTTACAACTTTTTACAGAATCCTATATTTAACTCTCAAAGTGAATCTATTGTGAAAATGGTGCCTGTAATGTCAGAACTTGAAAGAGAATTGCACGCACAAATGGTTCAAGCAATTGAAGGCATCCAGGATTCTGGAAAAATAGGAGTATCATTTTCTGGTGGAGTTGATAGTTGTCTTCTGGCAAAAATTTGCCAAGACTTGGGTTATGATGTATTACTTCTCACAATGGGCTTTGAGGATTCCCACGATGTAGAATTTTCAAAAAGAATGGCAAAAATACTTGGTATGAATCATGAAGTAGAAGTAATTTCTGAGAAAACATTTTCGAATGTGGCCAAAAAGATATGGGATGAAATCAATGTAGATAACTTGTCTTGGAACGAAAATTGTATTGCATTTTATTATGTGGCAAAACTTGCACAAAAACATAAAGTTACAAAGGTGATAACTGCCAATGGCATTGATGAGCTCTTCTGTGGATATAATGCCTACAGGGATTCAATCTCAGAGGGAAAAGATACGGTGCTTGAGATGATGGAAGACAAGATACTCAATGAAACAAGAATGATGAAGGCAGTAAATCAAACTGTGTCTGAATTTGGCGTCAATATTGTACAGCCATTTTTGTCAAAAGAGTTTGTAGAATTTGCAAAAGCTGTTCCACTGGAATATAAAATAAAAGACAAAGATGATTTGGTCAGAAAACATCTTGTCAGAAAACTTGCGGTATCGATTGGAGTTCCAGAAGAGTCTGCACTAAAGCTCAAAAAAGCAATGCAATATGGCTCTTTAATTCACAAAAATCTATTAAAAGTCAAGAAAACTTGGAACATGAATTTTTGACCTTGCTTGATACCTTCTTGATTATATCAAATGATGCGCCAAGGTGATTTTCAGGAATGAATATTTTGTCTATTTCTTCATCAGTTAGATGAGCCGAGAATGCCTTGTCGTTTTTTACTGCTTCTCTAAAATCTATTCCATCTTCTGAAGATGCAAATGCTACCCGTTGTATGTCTCTGTAGGCCTCAAATCTTGGAACTCCTTTCTGTATTAATGCATCAAGAACAAATTCTGAAAATATCTGCCCTCTTGTTATTTCAAGATTCTGTCTTATCCTCTTATCATTTACAAATAAGGAGCTGATGATTCTTGTCATGGTGTCAAGCATCTCATCGAGCAGAATAGAACTTGTTGGAATGATAAATCTCTCATTTGCAGAGTTTGACAGGTCTCTTTCATGCCATAGTGATATGTTCTCAAAAGCTACTGATATCTGACTGCGCAATAGTCTTGAAAGCGATGTCACACGTTCGCTCTTTACCGGATTTCTCTTTACAGGAACTGCACTACTTCCCATCTGACCTTTCTTGAAAGATTCTGCAACCTCGCCAATCTCAGTTCTTTGAAGATTGCGGATCTCTACAGCAATTTTTTCAAGTGTAGATCCAATCAAAGCCATGTAGAAGATAAATTCTGCATATCTTTCACGTGCAACTACTTGGGTTGTGACATCGGCAGGGTACAGTTCAAGCTTCTGCGATACTCTTTTTTGTACCTCCAAAGCTTTTGCACCCATTAGAGAGCCAGTTCCTACCACACCAAGCGTTTTACAGATCAATACTCTTTTCTTAATCTCTTCGATTCTTTCTACATGTTTTGACATTTCAAGTGACCAGTTTGCAAATTTCAAACCAAATGAAATGATGCTTGCATGTTGACCATGGGTTCTGCCTACTGCTGGCAATCCCTTGTACTTGATTGCCTGATCTGCTAAAATAATGGCTAGTTTTGCAACCTTTGGCTCTATGATTCGTAAAGTATCACGAATTTGCAATGAATTGCTTGTATCTACTAGATCATTACTTGTCAAACCATAATGTATCCATGGTTTTGCAGAAGGTTTGCAGATTTCACTGAGAGCTTCTACCAACGCTGCTGTATCGTGATCGCTTTTTGCCTCTAACTGTTTCACTCTTTTTACTGAAATCTTGCCAGATCTTGCCATCTTTGATATGTTCAAAGCTGCATCCTTTGGAATCATCCTTATCTCTGACTGAGACATGGCAACTGCTGCTTCGATATCTAATTGATATGTTATCTTTTTTTGATCATCAAAAATCTCCTTCATTTCATCAGTACCATAACGGCCACTGTCTATTGGAAGAATTGGCATGTTTGGGATCAGTTGATCAAGGAAAATAAATCTACTTGTATGAATCTGGATTGAAACCGACACTTTTTTCTATGCTTGTGAACAAATCAAATCTATGGACTCTAATAAAAAACTAGAAAAAAATAACCTGGAAAACAAAGTAAATGATGAGCAACCAGATGATGCGGTTTTACTTGATGGAAAGACACGGCATGACTTGTATCGACATACTGCCAAGCTGATTAAATGATTGATTAAAGATCATATACTCATGATTTAAATTGTGTCCAGATACCTTTTTTCGCAGAAAGGGATGTCGTCACTAATTCCAAAGAAAATACGTGAAATGGAATATCGTATTGAGGTTGATCCATCAAAAGGTATGAGAGTTCCGGTGACAATTTACGCTGATGACAAATTATTGCAAAAAATGCTTACAGACAGAACGATTCAACAAGCAGTAAATGTATCCACAATACCGGGAGTTCTCAAACACGTTGTAGTTCTTCCAGACGGTCATGAGGGTTATGGCTTTCCTGTTGGTGGAGTAGCTGCTATGGATGCTGAAAATGGCATGATTAGCCCTGGCGGAGTGGGTTATGACATAAACTGTCTTCATCCTTCAACCAAGGTCTATACCGAAGACGGTAGCTGGAAACGCATAGCTGCAATTACAGGCAATGACACCATCTTGTCATTTGATGTACATAGCAAATCGACGATTAAGACAATGCCTATTCTGTTTATGAGGAAAAGACAGGATGATGGCATACTCAAAATAACTACAAAATTTGGAAGGGAGCTGCTTGTCACCGGG
>Ga0307372_10002776_pt1 | contig 28572 bp, 33 predicted proteins | sample OX1MG_FD_202533 | JGI IMG/M metagenome (GOLD analysis project Ga0307372, IMG submission 202533) | Soil microbial communities from Risofladan, Vaasa, Finland - OX-1 | ecosystem: Environmental > Terrestrial > Soil > Coastal area > Acid sulfate soil | place: Finland: Risofladan, Vaasa | collected... | reverse complement strand
GGCCAAGGAAGCCCCTGGCGTCTCGCCGAAGGTGAACGTCAAGGTTCTCGGCAGCGGCGCGGCGTACTGCCTGTCCGATGATGAGGCTGTCGGTCATGGCGCCTATTACGTCGGCGGCGACAGCACCAAGATCACCCAGAGCTCCCCGGCCGCGGCAATCGCGACCGTCACCAAGGTCAACGGCACCTCGGCAACGGGCGGCGCGTCCGTCTGCAACGCTCTGTCGTAAGCAGCTTCTGCTTGACGGCGGATGGCCAGAGAGGCGCGGGAAACCGCGCCTCTCTGCTGCGCCCGAGCGTCAATGCTCCTGAGCCGACTCCTCCGCGAGCAGCCGCGACACGTACCACCCGATCGCGATGAGGAAGACGAGCGTCTGCTCCCCGTTCATCGCGATGCCGCCGAGGTTCTGGTCGCGGATGGCGGAGAAGCCCCACAGCCGAGGCGCGTGCTCGTAGAACGAGTAGAACGGGTGCCCCGAGAAGATGAACGCGAGGCCGAGGAACGACGACGCGACGAATGCGGCGCCGAGGTACGCGAGCGCAGCCGGCACGGGGAGCCGGCCGGCAACCAGCGGCCACCAGAAGAGCAGGCCGCCGGCGATGAGGAGCCCGTGCTCGATGTTGAGCCCCCAGCCGGTATCGAGCGCCCAGTTGTAGAAGCCGGCGAGGTGCGTGCCGTACCACGCGGCAAGCCAGGCGAGGATCGCCCACCGCGCCCGGATGCGGCTCGCGCCGTGGCACGTGAGCCACGCCTTCATCGCCGGCGTCAGGCCGAGCAGGACGAGCGCGGGCGCGATGTCGGCCACGAGGGCGTTCTGCAGGAGGTGCACGAGCAGCAGCCGTTTCGCGGCGATCGTCTCCAGCGGAGAGTTGAGCGACGCCGCGACGAGGAAGGCGCCAATCGCGAACGACGCCGCCCGAACCCGGCTGAGCCGGTCGCTCCGCCCCGCCCATGCGTACGCGGTCGCAGCGGCGACGGCGACGACGATGAACGCCGGCTCGAAGGAGAAGTCGGTAGGGCTCACGCGTGCACGAGCCGAGCCGCGCGCATTCTGGGGCGCAGCAGCACGAACGCGAGCGTGCCGAGGGTCACGAGCTGCTCGGCCATCATCGCGACGCCGGCGAGCTGCTGGTCGGTCCTGCCGGGATACGCCGGATAGAGCGGGTGGAAGCTGAAGACGAGCACGTCGCTGAGCACCTGGCCGGCGGCGAACATCGCCGCCGCGAGCGCGATCCGTCCACCGACGGTGAGCCGCCGGTGCGAGCCCGGGTCGACGAGCAGCGTCCACACGATCAGCCCGACCACGACCCAGCACGCATGCTCGAAGTAGTGCAGCGAGTCGTGGCGCAGCGCGAGGTCATACAGATACGGGACGTGCCAGATGGCGAGGTTCGCCGCCCACAGTCCGAACGCAATCCGCGGCTGCAGCACGGTGGACAGCACCGCGCGGACGCGCGTGCTCCGCGCCAGCGGCGCGAGCACCTGTGCCGGCAGAAGGAAGACGAGCAGCGGCCCGCGCACGGCGACGATCATCAGCGCCGGCGCGAGGTCGCCGATCAGCACGTGCTGGAGCATGTGCACCGACAGGTACTTCGTCTCGGCGAGCCGGTCGATCGGCCCGACGAGCGCGACGACTGTCACCGCCAGGCCGAGCCCGAAGATGGCCGCGCGATCCCAGCCCGCGATGTCCGCTCGGCCGCGCTGCCGCAGCCGCACCATGCCCTGCGCGAAGAGCAGCGCGGCCACGACGGCGAGCGCTACCGGCAGCACTACAACCCCAGGAGCTTCGCGATCACCATGCGCTGCACCTCGTTCGTGCCTTCCCCGATCTCGAGGATCTTCTGGTCACGGTACAGGCGCGAGATGGCGAACTCGTCCATGAAGCCGTAGCCGCCGTGGATCTGCAGCGCCGCGTTCACGACGCGGTTGCTGAGCAGGCCGGTGTAGAGCTTCGCCTGCGCCGCGGCGAGCGCAAAGCCCGTTCCCTGGTCCTTGAGCCAGGCGGCGCGGTGCACGAGCACGCGGCCGGCGTCGATCTCCGTCGCCATGTCGGCGAGCGCGAACTGCACCGCCTGGAACTCGGCGATCGGCTTGCCGAACTGGTGGCGCTCCCTCGCATACGCGAGCGCGAGGTCGTAGGCGCCCTGCGCGAGCCCGACGCCCATCGCGGCCACCGAGATCCGGCCGCCGTCGAGGATCTCGAGGAACTGGTGGAAGCCCTGGCCACGCTCGCCGAGCAGGTTCCCTTCGGGGACCGCGCAGTCGCGGAACGAGAGCTCGCGCGTGTCCGACGCGCGCCAGCCGAGCTTGTGCATCGGCGCCGAGATGTCGTAGCCGGGGATCCCGTTCGGGACGATGATGTTCGACACCTCGTTCTCGCCCGTGACCGCGGTGATGGTCACGCAGGCGCTGATGTCCGTCCCCGCGTTGGTGATGAACATCTTCGAGCCGTTCACGATCCACGCGCCGTCGCGCTGCTCGGCGCGCGTGCGCGTCGCGCCCGCATCCGATCCCGCGTTCGCTTCGGTCAGGCCGAACGCCGCAAGCGCCTCGCCCGACGCGAGCCGCGGCAGCCATTCCTGCTTCTGGGCCTCGGTGCCGAACAGATAGATCGGCATCGTGCCCAGCGAGGTGTGCGCCGCGACGGTGATCGCGACCGACGAGTCGATCCGGGTCAGCTCCTCGACCGCGATCGCGTACGAGACCGTGTCCGCCCCCGCGCCGCCGTACTCCTCGGGGATGGGGATGCCCATCAGCCCGAGCTCCGCCATTTCCGCGACAAGCTCGTACGGGAAACGGGACTCGCGGTCGAGCTCGGCGGCAACCGGCGCGACCCGCGTCAACGCGAAGTCGCGAACTGTGCGGCGGAGAAGTTGCTGCTCCTCCGAGAGCTCGAAGTTCACGCCAGGCTCGTGGCCAGCTCGGCGATGAGTCGCACGCCGTAGCCGGTGCCGCCGGGCACGCGCAGGTAGTCGCCGCGTGAGCGGTCGAGGAAGCCTGGCCCTGCCATGTCGACGTGCGCCCACGGGCCCTCGCCGGCGAACTCCTGCAAGAACTCGGCCGCAAGCGCGGGGCTCGCCTCGCGCAGCGTCGAGCCGTTCTTCATGTCCGCGTACGCCGAGTCGACGTAGCGCCGGTAGCGCGGATGCAGCGGGAAGGGCCAGGTGAGGTCGCCACTGCGCTCGCCCGCGGCGACGATCAGGTCGCGCCATGCGTCGTCGTTGGCGAAGAAGCCGGCGTACAGATCGCCGAGGGCAATCGACATCGCGCCGGTCAGCGTCGCGAGGTCGATGACGTGCGTCGCGCCTTCGCGACGCGCGTACCAGAGCGCGTCCGCGAGCACGAGCCGGCCCTCGGCGTCGGTGTTGATGATCTCGATCGTCTTGCCGTTCGCTGCGGTGAGGATGTCGCCCGGGCGGAACGCGTCGCCGCCGGGCATGTTCTCGGCCGCGGCGAGCACCGCGACGGCGCGCACCGGAAGACCGAGCGCCGCGATGGCGCCGATGCCGTGCAGCGTCCCCGCGCCGCCCGCCATGTCGCCCTTCATCGCATCCATACCGCCTGCCGGCTTGATGGAGATTCCGCCCGTGTCGAACGTGATCGACTTGCCGACGAGGCCGAGGACGAGGTCGGGGTTCGTCGCCTGCGGTGGCTCATAGCGGAGGACGACGAGCCTCGGCTCGTTGTGCGACCCGCGGCCGACGGCTGTGAGCGCTCCCATGCCGAGCTCGTCCATCTCCTTCGGGCCGAGAGCGGTCGCGGTCAGGTGCTCGTGCTCGTCCGCGAGCGCGGCCGCGCGCTGGGCGAGCGTCTCGGGATAGAGCTCGTTCGGCGGCATGTTGGCGAGATCGCGCGCGCGGTTCGTCCGCTCGGCGAGGAGCGCGGCCCGCTCTGCGGCGACGCGGACGTCGGGGCTCTCGAGGACGATCCGCTCGATCTGCTTCGGCTTCCCGTCCTCCTTCGTCTTCCAGAGGCCGGGTGTGTAACCGCCGATGATCGCGCCCTCGACGAGGGCTGCAGCCTGCTCGTCGAGCGACAGGGGCAGCCGCTCGTCGAGCTGCCAGGCGAGCGTTCCGCCCACGCGCGAGAGCCCGTGCGCCGCCGCCGCACCGGCGGTGCGCAACGCATCCCGGTCGACGTCTTCGAGCTTGCCGACGCCGACTGCGACGACACGCGTGCCGTCGCCGTGCAGCACGAGCGCTTCGCCGCGGTCTCCCCTCAGCTCGCCGCTGGCAGCAAGCCCCGCAAAGCGCTCGTCGATGCCGTCGAGCGGTTGCGCAACCATGACGCCGAGGGCGTCCGGCTTCGTCTGCCCCGGCGGGGCGATCTCGATCGTGACCCCCATGACCCGCAGGTTAGAAGAGCTTCTGGAGCTTCATCGCAGCACCCATGTCGCCCTTGACCTTCAACTTGCCGGTCATGTAGGCGCTCGTCGGGTTCTGCTCGCCGGCGATGATCTTCTCGAAGGTCTCCTGCGATGTGGCAATGGTGACGTCGGCATCGCCGCCGCCCTCGGCGACGGTCACCGCGCCGTTGTCGACGTCGACCTTCCACGTGCCTGCGCCTTCGATGTCGAAGACGTAGGAGTTGGTCATGCCCGCCGTCTTCGACGCATCGGCGCGCGACGGGAGGTTCGTGAAGAAGTCCTGCACGGTCTCAGCCATGGACTGACCCTATCTACTCCTCCAATTCCACGAGGAGGGTTCCGCCGGCCACGCGGTCGCCCTCAGCTACGTGCACGGCCAGCACGGTGGCGGCATAGGGGGAGACGAGCGGCGTCTCCATTTTCATCGCCTCGAGGACGACGAGCGGCTGGCGCGCCGCGACGCGGTCGCCCGCTGCGACGACGACCTTGATCACTGTTCCGGGCATCGGGGCGGTGAGCGCCGACGTCTCTCCGGTGGGACCGTGGTCGGCCGCGGTGCCGTCGGGCGGCGGAGCGGGGGGCGGGGCGGGGAGGTTGAGCCGCCACGGCTCGGCCCAGGCCGGCGCGGGCGAACGCGTCGCCTGCGCGAGCGGCGGGTGCTCGGTGAGGAAGGCGGTAGTGGCGCGGCCGGCGCGCACGATCGGATGCGCGACGAGCCAGCGCAGGAACGACAGGTTGGTGGTGACGCCGTCGACCTCCGTCTCGGCGAGCGCATCGGCGAGACGGTCGAGGGCCTCACCGCGCGTGGGGCCGTGCGCGATCAGCTTCGCGATCATCGGGTCGTACGCGGTGCCGATCTCGTCGCCCTCGGCCACGCCGGCGTCGACGCGGACGGAGCGGGGGAGGGCGAGCCGGTCGACGCGGCCGGCCTGAGGCAGGAACGTGCGCGGATCCTCCGCGTACAGTCGCACCTCCACCGCATGACCCTGCAAGTGACAACTTGTTACTTGCTGATCGAGCGGCTCGCCGCGCGCGATCGCGAGCTGCGCGCGCACGAGGTCGACGCCGGTGACGAGCTCGGTGACGGGGTGCTCGACCTGGATGCGGGCGTTCAGCTCGAGGAAGAAGAACTCGGTGCCGTCGAGGACGAACTCTGCGGTGCCGGCGCTCTCGTAGCCGATGGCGCGCGCGAACGCGACCGCGGCGTCGCTCATCGCGGCGCGCAGCTCCGTGCCGACCGCCGGCGAGGGGGACTCCTCGAGCACCTTCTGGTGGCGGCGCTGCACTGAGCAGTCGCGCTCGCCGAGCGCGACGGCGGCGCCGTGCCGGTCGGCGAGCAGCTGGATCTCGACGTGGCGCGGACGTTCGAGGTAGCGCTCGAAGAACACGGTGTCGTCGCCGAAGGCCGCCTTCGCCTCGCGCCGCGCCGCCTCGACCGCTTCGTCCAGCGCCTCCACACCGCGTACGACGCGCATGCCGCGCCCGCCGCCGCCCGCCGCTGCTTTCACGACCAGCGGGAACCCGATCTCCTGCGCCGTTCCCGTCGGCAACACCGGAACACCGTTCGCACGCGCCGTCTCCTTGGCCGCGAGCTTGTCGCCGCCCGCGCGCAACGCCTCGGGCGGAGGGCCGATCCAGGTCAGGCCGGCGTCGAGCACCGCTTCAGCGAGCTCGGCGCTCTCGGCGAGGAAGCCGTAGCCGGGATGCACCGCGTCCGCACCCGCCTCGAGCGCGGCGCGCACGTGCTCGGCGGGGACGAGATACGAGGCGATCTCCACTGTCGTGCCCGCCGAGCGCGCGTGCAGCGAGCCGAGGTCGTCGGGGGCTGCGACCGCGACCGTCTCCAGCCCCTCCGCGGCGCACGCGCGGAAGACGCGCAGCACGATCTCGCCGCGGTTCGCCACCAGGACCCGGTGCATGCCGTTAGTGTCGCAAGCATGGGTGTGCTGGAAGGCAAGGTGGCGGTGATCACCGGGGCGAGCCGCGGCATCGGCGCCGCCGTCGCACGCGCGCTGGACGGCGAAGGCGTCCACCTCGGGCTCGGCTCCCGCAGTGGCGACGACCTCGGCCTGAACGCGGTCGCACGCCGATGCGACGTGCGGAAGCGGGAGGATCTCGACCGCCTCGTCGCCGACACCATCGACACGTTCGGGCGGCTCGACATCCTCATCGCAAACGCGGGCGTCGGCGCCTACGGCCCGTTCCTCGAGCTCAACGAGGCGCACGTCCAGGAGATGATCGACGTCAATCTCATGGGCACGATCCACTCGGTGCGCGCGGCGCTGCCGCAGCTGCTCGAGCGGGGCGAGGGCGACATCCTCGCGATCGCATCGGTGGCCGGCCTGCGGGCGTTCCCGCACGAAGCGGTCTACAACGCGTCGAAGTTCGGTCAGGTCGGCTTCATTCGCTCGCTCGACCACGAGCTGCGCGAGCAGGGGATCCGCTGCACGTGCATCTGCCCCGGCGGCGTGGCCACCGATTTCGCGCTCGACGACGACCGCGGCCGCTCGGAGGACGTGCTCACCGGAATGCTGACGCCGGAGGAGGTGGCGGACGTCGTCGTCTTCGCGCTCACGCGCCCGCGCGGCATGCGCATCCTCACGACGTCGTTCCGGCCGATGACCGAAGGCTCTTGGGGATAGCGTCGACGAAGGTCGAGTCGTGAACCCGACGTTCATGCTCGGAGGCGAGCTCGAGGTGCGCCGTCTCGGCTTCGGCTCCATGCGCATCGTCAGCGACCGCGAGGAAGGCGTGCGCGTCGTCCGCCGGGCCGTCGAGCTCGGCGTGAACTTCATCGACACCGCCGACATCTACGGCGCCGGCCGGAGCGAGGAGATCGTCGCGGAGGCGCTGCACCCGTATCCCGACGGCCTCGTCATCACGACGAAGGGCGGCCTCGGCTGGGGCCTGCAGGACCGGATTCGCGACGGCCGGCCCGAGCACCTGCGCGAGGCGTGCGACGCGAGCCTCCGCCGCCTGAAGCTCGAGCGCATCGACCTGTACCAGCTCCACCGCCACGACCCGGAAGTGCCGATCGAGGAGTCGATCGGCGCGCTCGTCGAGCTTCAGCGCGAGGGCAAGATCCGCATGATCGGCGTCTCGAACTTCTCCGTCTCGCAACTTCGGAAGGCGCAGGCGGTGACGACGATCGTGTCCGTCCAGAATCAGTTCAACCGCGGGCTCGCGACGTCGGAGGACGTGCTCGACGTGTGCACCGAGGAAAGCATTGCGTTCATGCCGTGGGCGCCTCTTGGCGAGGGCCTGACGCGCGGCGCCGCCTACGAAGTCCGCTGGCTGCTCGACCGGTCACCCGTGATCATCCCGATCCCGGGCACCTCGAGCGTCGAGCATCTCGAAGACACCATGCTGGCCGTCGCCTAGCCGGCGTCGGCCGTCACGTGCGCGCGGCGGCGCGCACGCTCGTCCCGCCAGTGGATGAGCTCGTATGCGTGCAGTCCGATGAGGACGGCGCAGACGAGCGCGAGCGCGACGAGCGCGTGCACGTGCGTCGCTGCGAGCGTGAGCAGCGCAAGGACGAGCCCGGCGATCGGGCGTCCGCGGCCGAGCTGACGCGCGACGCGCCAGCGAATCGCGACGAACGCGAGCACGTAGAGCGCACACCCGCAGCAGAGGGCCACCGCTGGGACCCAGCGGAGGTCGGCGTTGACGCTCCTCAACACGCTCCTCATCCCGAACGCGAACAGGACGATCCCGGCGACCATCGGCAGGTGCAGATACGTGTAGACGTCGCGCGCGATCGTGGCCCGCTCCAGGCCCTGGCGTCGGACGAGCAGGTCGCGCAGGCCGCTCGACGCGAAGTCGAAGTACGCGAGCCAGAAGGAGACCGCGACGAGGAGCCCGAGAAGCGTCGCGACGATCACGTCGCCGCCGAGGCGCGTGCCTCGCGCGCCGAACCCGATCGCGCCGAGGGACTCTCCGATCGCGATGATCACGATCAGCCCGTGCCGCTCGGCGAAATGCTCCGGCTCGACGCGCCATCCGCTCGATCCCACGAGCGCTGGGCCGCCGAAGCCGATGATCAACGCCACGGCCCAGAGCGCAGGCCGGACGCTCGCGGGGACGAACGCCGCCGCGAGGATGAACGCCGCGCCCGGGAGGGTTATCCAGGCTGTCCTCCGGACGGCGGCGAACAGCTCGGGCGCCGATCTGCTCACGACTGCGTACAACCAGACGAACGAGACGACGACCGCGAAGAACGCGACACCGAATACCGTGCGCTCCCTCGTGAACGCCTCGGGAACGGCGAGCGCCGCGACGAACAGCCCGGCGGTCATCGAGAGCAGCGCTGTCGACACGAATCCCGCCTCGGCGTCGGCTGCGTTCGTCAGCCATGCGCACCCGGCCCAGATCCACCAGAGAGCGGCGAGCACGAGCAGGCCGCGGCCGAGGCCTGCCCAGGTCGGCTCCTCCAGCCAGAGCGTCGTGACCTGCGTGAACGCGAAGACGAAGACGAGGTCGAAGAACAGCTCGACGTTTGAGACGCGATGCTGCTGGTCCGAGAAGAGGACGCTCACGTCCGCCAGGACGGCTTGCGCTTGTCGAGGAACGCGCGCAGGCCTTCCTGGCCTTCGTCGCTCGTCCGCCGCGCCGCGATCCATTGTGCCGTCTCCGGGCCGTCCGGCCGCTCACGCACGAGCCGCTTCGCCCAGCGCGCCGCCTGCGGTCCCGCCGAGAGGAGCTCGCCGACCACGCGGTCGACCGCGGCATCGAGATCGTCCGCGACCTCGTGCACAAGGCCGATGCGGAGCGCCGTCTCGGCGTCGAAGCGCTCGCCGGTGACAAAATAGCGTCGCGCCGCGCTCGGCCCGATCTTTGCAAGCGCGAACGGCGAGATGACCGCCGGGATGATCCCGAGCTTCACCTCCGAGAACGCGAACGACGCGTCGCTCGACGCGATCGCGATGTCGGCCGCGGCGACGAGGCCCGCGCCGCCGCCGAGCGCGTGCCCCTGCACGCGCGCCACCACGGGTGCGAGGCAGCCGTCGATCGCCTCCAGCATCTTCCGGAGCGCGTTTGCGTCGGCGACGTTCTCGTTCAGCGAGAGGTCGGCGGAGGAGCGCATCCAGTCCACGTCGGCGCCCGCGGAGAAGCTCGGGCCGTCGCCGGCGAGCACGACCGCACGGGCGCGGCCGGGGTCGACGAATGCCTCCGCCAGCTCGGTGATGAGCGCGGCGTCGAACGCGTTGCGCCGGTCGGGACGCGCCAGCGTGATGCGCAGCACCGGTCCGTCGCGCTCGATGCGGAGGTTCGCCACGCGGCAGAGCTTAGAGTGGCCCCATGCTTCGCGGAGCCTTCGCCGCCGCCCTCACGCCGCTGCGCGGCGACGACACGCTCGACGAGGACGCGTTCGGGCCGTATGTCGACTTCCTCGCCGCCGGCGGGCTCGACGGCGTCCTCGCGCTCGGAACGACGGGCGAGGGCCTGCTCTTCTCCGTCGCGGAACGGAAGCGCGTCGCCGAGCTGTTCGTCGAGAGCGGGAAGCTCCAGGTCGCGGTCAACTGCGGCGCACAGACCACCGCCGACACGATCGAGCTCGCCGCGCACGCGGCCGCGGCGGGCGCTGACGGCGTCGCGGTCATCTGCCCGCCGTATTTCCCTCTCGATGACGAGAGTGTGCTCGCGCACCTCGCCGCCGCTGCGCGCGCGTGCGCGCCGACGCCGTTCTACGTGTACGAGTTCGCGCGGGCGAGCGGCTACGCCGTCTCTCCAACGGTGCTCGAGCGCCTGCGCGAGCAGGCGCCCAACCTCGTCGGCATGAAGGTGTCCGACACGCCGTACGAGGCGTTCGAGCCGTACCTGCATGTTGGCCTCGATGTCTTTGTCGGCCCGGAAGCGTTCATCGGCCGCGGTCTCGCCGCCGGCGCGATCGGCGCGGTGTCAGCGCTCGGGAGCGCGTTCCCCGAGCACGTCGCCCGCGCGGTGCGCGAGCGGAGCGACGAGCTCTCCTCGCTGCGCGAGGCGGTCGAGCGCTTCCCGCGCCACGCCGCGCTGAAGCTCGTTGTCGCCCGCCGGGGTGTGCCGATGCCGCCGAACGTGCGCGCGCCGCTACGGCGACTGACCGCCGACGAGGAGCGCGGGCTCTTCGACGTGCTCGTGCCCTGGCTCGACCACGAGTAGCACTGCGAGCACGACGAGCACGAGGTCACGCGTGAGCACGACCGCAGCGATCGACGGCCGCAGATCGTTCGCGAGAGCCCAGTAACGCGCCGGGAACTCGATCTGCGTGAGCACGAGCGCGGCGACGAGCAGCACCTGTGCAAGCCGGCTCCGCACGAGCGGCACGAGCGGGATCAGCCAGATGAGGTATTGCGGCGAGAGCACCTTGTCGAACGCGATGAAGGCGACGACGGCGGCGGCGACGTGCGTGACGAGCCGCTCTCGCGTCGCCGACCCGCGTGCGTAGTGCAGCCAAACCGCGAGGAGCGCCGCCACCTGCACGACGCTGGAGAGCACCGCGGCCGCATGAGCGCCAGGCCCGCTCAGATTCTGCGACACCGTCGTGAAGACATGCAGCGTCGTCCCGGCATCGTTGTGCAGCGCGATCAGAATCGCTCCGCCGAGACTCTCGAGCTGCAGCGGACGGTTGAGCTGCACGCCGAAGCTGTGCCTGACGCCGCCGGGTGAGAGCACCGCGAACGGAACGAAGACGGCCGCGCACACGGCGGCGACGAGCGCCGTCCACACAAACGCGGCGCGCCTGCCGCGGCGTCGCCACACCCACGCCAGGCCGACCGGCACGAGCACTGCCGGGAAGAGCTTCGTCGCGATCGCAGCGCCGAGGACGATCGCGCTCGTCGTGTCCCGCTCCCAGAGCAACGCGGCCAGTGCGCCGACCGTGAGCGCCGCGACCCAGAGGTCGAAGCGCGAGAGCATGAGGTTCCCGAGCAGCAGCGGAGACGCGCCGACGAGGAGCATCGCGACGACGGCGCGCAGCGGGGGAGGCCGGAGAGCGGCGAGCGCGAGCGCGACGAGCAGCGTCATCAACACGCCCGCGCCTGCCATCCACTTCTCGAAGGAGTGCCCGTACTCGCCGAACTTCCCGCGCGATGCGGTCAGCTCCGGCGCGAGCATCGGTAAGAGAGCTCCCGGCGGGTACTCGACGGAAAAGTCACGGTACGGCACGTGTCCGGCCACGATGGCGTCGCCGTACGTCTCGTAGCCGGGGGTGTCGACGATTTGGCTCGCCGAGCGGTACCACAGCTGGTGGAGGAGCGTCCACGAGCCGAGGAAGAGTGCTGCCGAGGCGGCCGCAAGCGCCACCCAGCGAGCCCGCGTCACTCGACGTCGTACTCCTCGTAGACCACCGGATCCGTGCCGATCAGCGCCTGCACCTCGTCGAGCTCGGGCAGCTCCCCGAACGCGACGAGGCCGAACCGCTCCTCGCCCTCCTTCGAGATCCAGTGCGCGTCTTCGGGAAGGTACGGCAAGTGCTCGCGCAACTCTGCGACGTTCGTCTTCGAGTCGTACAGGTTCCAGATCAGGATGCGCGCGATCACATGCGGAAGACGCCGAAGGTCGTCTCCGGGATCGGCGCGTTGAGCGCGGCGGTGAGCCCGAGCGCGAGCACGCGCCGGGTGTCGAGCGGATCGATGATGCCGTCGTCCCACAGGCGCGCGGTCGAGTAGTAGGGGTTGCCCTCCTCCTCGTACTTCGCCCGGATGGCGTCCTCGTCGACGTCACCGACCATGGAGAGGACGGTCGCCGCCTGCTCCCCGCCCATGACGGAGATGCGCGCGTTCGGCCACATCCACAGCTGCCGCGGCTCGTATGCGCGGCCGCACATGGCGTAATTGCCGGCGCCGAACGAGCCGCCGGTGACGACGGTGAACTTCGGCACGCGCGCGTTCGCGACCGCCATCACGAGCTTCGCGCCGTCGCGCGCGATCCCTCCCGCCTCGTACTCGGCCCCGACCATGAAGCCGGTGATGTTCTGGAGGAACACGAGCGGTACGCGCCGCTTGCAGCAGAGCTCGATGAAGTGCGCGCCCTTCTGTGCAGACTCGGCGAAGAGGACGCCGTTGTTGGCGATGACCCCGACCGGGATGCCCTCGATGTGCGCGAACCCGGTGACGAGCGTCTCGCCGTACAGCTGCTTGAACTCCTGGAAGCGGGAGCCGTCGACGATGCGCACGATGAGGTCGCGGGCGTCGGTCTGGTGGCGGAAGTCCTCCGGAATCAGCTCGTACATGTCGCCGGGGTCGATCGCCGGCGGCTCCGGGTCTGCAAGCTCCCACGGGGCCGCGGGCGGACGCATGTGCAACGTGCGCGCGATGCCGCGCGCAAGCGCGAGCGCGTGCTCGTCCGAGGTCGCGTAGTGGTCGACGACGCCGGAGCGGCGCGCGTGCACGTCCGCGCCTCCGAGCTCCTCGGCCGTCACGTCCTGGCCTGTCGCTGCCTTCACGAGCGGCGGCCCGCCGATGAAGATCGTCCCGGTACCGCGCACGATGACGGTCTCGTCGCTCATCGCCGGCACGTACGCGCCGCCGGCCGTCGACGAGCCCATGACGACCGCGATCTGGGGGATCCCGGCGGCGGACATCTGCGCCTGGTTGAAGAAGATGCGGCCGAAGTGGTCGCGGTCGGGGAACACCTCCGCCTGGAGCGGCAGGAACGCGCCGCCCGAGTCGACGAGGTAGAAGCACGGCAACCGGTTCTGCGCCGCCACCTCCTGCGCGCGCAGGTGCTTCTTCACCGTCAACGGGAAGTACGAGCCGCCCTTCACCGTCGCGTCGTTGGCGACGATGACACACTGGCGGCCCTCGACGACGCCGATGCCGGTGACGATTCCCGCGCTCGGCGCATCGCCGTCGTACACGTCCCAGGCGGCGAGCGCGCTCAGCTCCAGGAATGCCGCGCCGGGATCGACGAGCCGGTCGATCCGCTCCCGGGCAGTCATCTTCCCGCGCGAGCGGTGACGCTCGACCGCTGCCTCACCGCCGCCGCGCGCGACCTGTGCGGTCCGCTCGCGCAACTCGGCGACGAGAGCCTCCATCCGTGCGGTGCGCGTGAGGGTCGACATGCCGGGAGCCTAATCTCGGGGAGTGATCCTCGCCCATCTCGACCTCGATGCCTTCTACGCCGCCGTCGAGGAGCTGGAGAACCCCGAACTGCGCTCGAAGCCGCTCATCGTCGGCGGCGACCCGCGCGGGCGCGGCGTCGTCGCGACCGCGAACTACGTCGCGCGCGGCTTCGGCATCCATTCGGCGATGAGTGCCGCCGAGGCGATCCGCCGCTGCCCGGAGGCGGTGTTCGTGCGCCCGCGGCACAGCCTCTATCGCGAGTATTCGCGCCACGTGTGGTCGACGGTGCGCGGCATCGTCCCGACGCTCGAGCAGACCGGCATCGACGAGGGGTATCTCGATCTCGGCGAGGTCGCGTCCGGCTTCCTCGAGGCGCGCGTCGTCGCCGAGGCGGTGCAGACGGCGGTGCGTGCGGGGACGAGCCTCACATGCTCGATCGGGGTCGCGCCGTGCAAGGTGGTGGCGAAGATCGGCAGCGACGCGCGCAAGCCGGGCGGACTGACGGTCGTCGTCCCCGGCCAGGAGGCGACATTCCTCGCGCCGTTCGACGTGCGGCGGCTGCCGGGAGTGGGGCCGAAGGCGGAGCAGCGGCTGCGCGCCGCCGATGTGCAGACGATCGGCGCGCTCGCAGCGCTCGGTGACGACGACCTGCGCCGGCTGCTTCCCGGAAGCGTCGGCCAGGTGCTGCGCGACCGCGCGCGCGGCGTCGATCCGCGCGGCCTGGAGTTCGGGGTCGAGCGCATCTCCATCTCGGTGGAGAACACCTTCGAGCGTGACCTCCTCGACCGGGAGCGCCTGCACGACGAGCTGCGCGGCATGGCGACCGAGGTCGCGGGCCATCTCCGCTCGCGCGGCCAGACGGCGAGGACGGTGACGACGAAGCTCCGCTACGCCGACTTCTCCATCCGCAGCCGGTCGACCTCGCTCGACGTCGGCATCGACGACCCTGCGCAGATCGGCGATCTCGCGTGCCGGCTGCTCGATCGTGGACTGCGCGACCGGCCGGGCGCGTTACGCCTCGTCGGTGTCGGCGTGTCCGGGCTCGTGGAGTACCGCCAACTGGCACTGGACGCCGTGGAGTGATAGGAGAGGGGCCGTGTTGCTGGGTCGCCGTCGCAACCGGCGCGAACTTCCTCAGCTCGCCGAGGAAGAGGTCTACGCGCGCTCGTACGGCGAGCGCAGCGACGACGTGACGAACGTGAAGCGCCGCGCGCCCGAGGAGTCGGAGCCCGAGCCGGCTCCGAGGTTGTCCGACCGGTCGATCCGGGATGCTTTCCGCGCACGGCTCGAACGCCGCGACGACACCTGACACCGCGTGGTTCGCGCCGTCTCGCTCTCCCGGCTCGGTGTCGGTGTCGAACGACCCGTTCGTACACGGGACGCTCGCACGACGACTCGCCGGTAAGCACTAGCGCAGGGCATATCTCCACGCGTACACCGGCCTGCGGCCGCCGGAGCACCGGTTGAGGAGCGCGGCGACGTCGCTCTCGCGCGGCATCCGTGACGCGTGCACGGTCAGCGCACGCGCGCGGCGGCACACGCCGCGCAACCCGCCGCCGCCGGCGCACGCCGCGATCACCTCGACGACGCCGTGCCGCAGATCGTTCTGCGCGGCCCGCTCGACGTCGTCGAGGGTCGGCAGGTAGCCGTCGCGCAGCGCAGCTCCGACGGCCAGCTCGAAGAGCTGCACGACGTTTTCCTCGATGGACGCGGCGAGCCGGTTCGGCTCGCACCGGTAGGCGTGCCAGAAGCCGGCGTGCGTCTCCTCGTGCAACAGCGTCCGGACGAGCGAGGAGGGGTTCCCGCGCATGCGCCGGCCGTTCACAATCGTGTCGAACGGCAGTCGCGCGCCCGCGACGAAAGCGGCCAGCTGCGTGCGCCCGCGGCTTGAAGGCCACGAGCGGAGCGGCGTGCAGCGCCCGTCGTAGACACCCGGCGTGATCGGATACCAGGTGCCGAGCCCGCCGAGGGCGCTCAATGCGCGCCGACCCCAGCTCATCTCGACGCGCTCGCTGCGCGCGAGCCCGAGCGGGCGGAGCGCGTGCGGGTAGAAGCGGTCGGCGTACGCGATCGCCATCGACATCCCGTGGCCGGGCTGGCGGAAACGCCAGGGATGGGGATAGACCGACGTGCCGCCGGAGGCGAGCTCCTCCCACACCCATTCGAGGCTGAAGGAGAGGAGGTAGTGGGCGAAGCTGCCGCCCTCGTCGCGCCACCAGCCGAGCTCGAACGCGTCGGAGAGAAGCGCGTCGGCGCCGCGGGCGAGCGCCTGGTCGAACTCCCGGTCGCCGCGGCGGCCGCGCTCGCGCCGGAACGCAATAGCCGCGTCGGCGATGGCCTCCGAAGCCGCCACCTCGCGCCGCGCGCGCCGGATGGTCGATGGTGAAGGGGCGGTGAGCGCGAGGGCCACAAGCTCAAGCTAGCCGGAGGGGGTGTACCGCTCCCTCGCCACTTGCGGACGCCGCGAAACAGGGGCGGAGGGACTCGAACCCCCGGCCTACGGTTTTGGAGACCGCCGCTCTACCAACTGAGCTACGCCCCTAGGCGCGCCTGATAGTACCGTCGTCTGGTGCAGCACAGGGCGCTCGGGCTCCTGTTTTCGGTTCTCTCGGCGGCGTTCGTCCTCGTCGCCGTCGCCGCCACCGGGCACGGCGCGCGCGGCTGGATCATCGCCGTCGCCGCCCTCGCGCTCGCCGTCTGGCTGGCCTCGATCGCCCTCTCCGCGTTCCGACACTGAGGGAAACGGCGGCGCACGCCGTATTCTCTTCCCGTGAGCCGCCCCGACGAGATGCAGGCCCTGTGGCGCGAGTACCGGGCGAAGGCCGACCCGGCCGTCCGCGACCGGCTCATCGTCACGTACGCCCCGCTCGTGAAATACGTCGCCGGCCGCCTCGGCAGCGGGCTTCCGGCCCACGTCGACGACGAGGACCTCGTCTCCTACGGGCTGCTCGGACTGATCGGCGCGATCGAGCGCTACGACCCGGAGCGGGACGTCAAGTTCGAGACGTACGCGATCGCCCGCATCCGCGGGGCGATCATCGACGAGCTGCGCGCGCTCGACTGGGTGCCGCGCTCGGTGCGCTCCCGGGCCCGCGACATCGAGCGCGCCATCGGCGAGCTGGAAGCGAAGCTGGGCCGTGTCCCGACCGACGAGGAGATCGCCGGCAAGCTCGGCCTCACGACGGAGGAGCTGGACGAGAGCCTGTCCGAGATCTCACGGTCGTCGATCGCCGCACTCGACGAGCTCTGGACGATCTCCGGGTCGGGCGGCGACCAGGTGGCCCTCATCGACACGATCGAGGACACCGACGCGCCCGATCCGCAGGGCGCGCTCTCGCAGGTCGAGCTGCGCGAGGCGATCGCGGACTCGATCGCCCGCCTGCCCGAGCGGGAGAAGCTCGTCGTCACCCTCTACTACTACGAGGAACTGACCCTGCGCGAGATCGGCGAGGTGCTCGGGGTGACCGAGTCACGGGTCTCCCAGCTGCACACGAAGGCGATCCTGCGCCTGAAGGCGCGGCTCGCCGGCTCGGCCACTCGCGCGACGCTGTAGCGATCCCCTAGACTCCCGTTGAATCGCCGTTCAACGAGGGGAGTCGCGATGAAACGCGCGCTCGTGTTCGTGTGTGTCGTCGCTGCGGTCGCAGCAGGCGGGGCATCGGCGAAGCCGAAGCCGAAGAAGCCGCAGGTCGAGCCGACCGTTGTCGCAACAGACACGGGCACGATCCGGGGAGCGATCAGCGGAGGCCTCCGCGCGTTCCGCGGCATCCCCTACGCGGCGCCGCCCGTCGGCCTGCTGCGCTGGAAGCCCCCGCAGGCGCACGCTCGTTGGAAGGGCATCCTGCAGACGACGCAGTTCGGGTCGTCGTGCCCGCAGACGCTCGGCCCGTTCGGCGTCCCGAGCACCGACGAGGACTGCCTGTTCCTGAACGTCTACACGCCGACGGGCGCGAAGCCCGCGTCGAAGCTGCCGGTCATGTTCTGGATCCACGGCGGATCGCTCATCTCCGGCGAAGGCACCGATTACGACCCGACTGCCCTCGTCAAGCACGGCGTCATCGTCGTGACCATCAACTACCGGCTCGGCCTGCTCGGCTTCCTCGCGCATCCGGCGCTGAGCGCGGAGTCGTCGACGCAGGACTCGGGCGACTACGGCCTGATGGACCAGCAGTTCGCGCTTGCGTGGGTGAAGCACAACATCGCCCACTTCGGCGGCAACCCGTCGAAGGTCACGATCTTCGGCGAGTCGGCAGGTGGTCTCAGCGTTCGGTCCGAGCTCGTGTCGCCGTCGGGGAAGGGGCTGTTCCAGCGCGCAATCGTCGAGAGCGGGGCGTATGCGGAGACCATCCCGACGCTCGCGCAGGCGGAGGCGACGGGCGAGTCGCTCGCAGCGAAGATGGGTTGCAGCGATCAGACCGCGGCGTGCCTGCGCGCTCTGCCGGTGACGACGCTGCTCGCGAACGAGACCGCGATCACGCAGTACCCGAACATCAGCAGCTTCCTGCCGGAGCAGTACTCGACCGCGTTCAAGACGGGCGACTTCAACCACGTGCCCGTGATGTCCGGCTCGAACCACGACGAATGGATGCTCTTCGTCGACCTGCTCACGACGCAGTCGGGCAACCCGGTGACGGCTGCGAACTACCAGCAGCAGATTGCGACGGAACTGGAGTTTCCGTCGGCCTCGGTCGCCGCGCCCATCGTGTCCGCGTACCCGGTCGGTGCGTACCCGACGCCGTACAACGCGCTCGGCGCGGTGGGGACCGACGCGATCTTCGCGTGCAACGCGCGCGAGGACGTCCAGAACCTCTCGCAGTTCACGCCGACGTATCAGTACGAGCTCAACGATCCGAACCCGCCGTTCCTCTACCCGATCCCGCCGGTCCCCTACTCGCTCGGCGACTACCACTCTGCCGAGCTCCAGTACCTCTTCCCGACGAGCGCCGGCGAGCTGAGCGCCGGGCAGACGACGCTCGCATCCGACATGCAGGGCTACTGGACGAACTTCGCCAAGAACGGGAACCCGAACGGCGCCGGCCTCCCGGTCTGGCCGGTGTACACCGCCGCGACCGACCAGGCGCAGTCGCTGACCGAGCCTGCTCCCGCGCCGGAGTCCGGGTTCGCCTCCGACCACAAGTGCTCGTTCTGGAGCGCCTCGTACGGGGTGGGCAACTAGACCGAAGGACATGACCGGGGTCAGGCCCTGGTACGGATAGGTCACGAGATACGTCGCATGATCCGGCAGCGCGTGACGAAGCCGTGACACTCTCGTAACCGGGCCTGGCCCCGGCCGTGGCTGTGTCGGGCACGACCCTCTGAGCTTCGCAGCCGGGTTACGATCCGGCTAAGACATCACCCGAGGACAGGAGCTCCATGCCTGCTACCGAGCCTGGAAAGATCCGCAACATCGCCGTCGTCGGCCACCGCGGAGTCGGCAAGACCTCGCTCGTCGAGGCCCTGCTGTTCCAGGCCGGGAAGACGAACAGGCTCGGGTCGATCGCGCAGGGGACGACCGTCAGCGACTGGGAGGACGACGAGCACCGGCGCCAGATGTCGCTCTCTGGGACATTCACGCATCTCGACTGGCACGAACGCAAGATCAACCTGATCGACTGCCCCGGCGACGCGGGCTTCCAGGCGGACACGTTCGCGGCGCTGCGCGTGGTGGAGGGTGCGCTCGTCGTCCTCAGCGGTGTCATGGGCGTCGAGGTGAACAGCCTCCGCGTCTGGACGCGCGCCGAGGAGTACGAGCTCTCGCGCGTCGTGTTCGTGAACATGCTCGACCGCGAGCGCGCCGATTTCTTCCGCGTGCTCGAGGCCGCGCGCGTTCAGTTATCGGACCGCTGTGTAGCGATACACCTCCCCATCGGTTCGGAGCACGAGATGACGGGTGTCGTCGACCTGCTGCACATGTGCGCGTACATGGATCCGACCGGCGGCAAGGAAGGCGGGCCGCAGCCGATTCCGGACTCGATGGCGGCGCAGGTGCAGGAGTACCGCGAGAAGCTCCTCGACGCCGTCGTCGAGACGAACGAAGACCTGATGGCGCGCTATCTCGAAGGGGAGGAGCTGCCGGCCGAGGACGTCGCCGCTGCGCTGAAGGGCGCGGTGACGCGGGACGAGCTCTATCCGGTCGCGTGCGGCGTCGCGACGAAGAACCTCGGCACGACCGCGCTCCTCGATCTCCTCGTCGAAGGCGTTCCGTCACCGGCGCGCAAGGGAACGACGATCGAGTTCGGCGGTGCGAAGCAGGCGGTGTTCGTCTTCAAGACGATCGCCGACCCGTTCGCGGGCCGCATCAGCTGCTTCCGCGTCCTCGCCGGCCCGGTCTCGGGCGACACGACGCTCGTCGACCCGCGCACGCACGCGAAGGAGCGGCTCGGCCAGGTGCTCTTGCTCCAGGGCAAGGACAACGAGCCCGTCGACGCGCTCGGCGTGGGGGACATCGGCGCGGTCGCCAAGCTGAAGGACGTCGTCACCGGCGACGTGCTCGTCGACCACGAGGTGCCGGTCGAGCCGCCGCACATCGACTTCCCGCAGCCGGTCATGAGCTTCGCCGTCTCGCCGAAGGCGAAGGGCGACGAGGAGAAGATGGCCGCGGGCATGCGCCGTCTCTCGGAGGAGGACCCGACGCTGCAGATGCGCCGCGACCCGCAGACGGGCGAGCAGCTTCTCTCCGGTCTCTCGCAGATGCAGGTCGAGGTCGCGGTCGACCGGCTGCACAGCCGCTTCCACGTCGACGTCGAGCTGCACCCGCCGCGTGTGCCGTACAAGGAGACGATCCGCAAGGAAGCCCGGGCGCGGCACCGGTACAAGAAGCAGACCGGCGGGCGCGGCCAGTTCGGCGACTGCGAGATCGTGATCGAGCCGCTGCCCGCCGAGGACGGCGGCGACCTGAGTTACGAGTTCGTGGACAAGATCGTCGGCGGCGTCATCTCGCACAGCTTCCGCCCCGCCGTGGACAAGGGCGTGCGTGAGGCGATGGAGCACGGCGACCTCGCCGGTGCGCCCATCCAGGGCGTCCGCGTCATGCTCGTGGACGGGATGGAGCACGCCGTCGACTCCTCGGAGATGGCGTTCAAGATCGCCGGCTCGCTCGCGTTCAAGGACGCGTATGCGAAGGCCGAGCCGGTGCTGCTCGAGCCGATCATGGAGATCGAGGTGAGCGTCCCCGACGAGACCGTCGGCGCCGTCAACGGCGACCTCAACTCACGCCGCGGGCGGCTGCAGGGGATGGAGCCCGTCGCAGGGATGACGACCATCCGCGCCGAAGTGCCGATGGCGGAGATCCTCACGTACTCGCAGGCCTTGACGTCGATGACCGGCGGCCGCGGCGATTACCACATGGCCTTCCTCCGCTACGAGGAAGTGCCGACGCACGTTGCGCAAAAGATCATCGAAGCAACGAAGAAAGACCGGGAGACCGCAAAGGCGTAGAAGAGCGCAGGTACCTGGTTCCGCGCAAAGCGCGGTACCAGGTACCGGTCGTTCGTCATCACGCTTGCGTCGCCGCTTGCGGGTCAGTCGGCTTGTCCCGCAGGTGCGAGATCACGTCTGCGATGTCCGCGAGCTGCTGCTCGAGGTCGCGCTGGTAGTTCTCCAGCCGCTCGAGGAGCTCCTGGCGATTCGGGAAGCCGCCGCGGAAAAGGATCCGCGGGCCGCCGCCCCAGCCGTGTCGGTGGTGTCCGTGCATGTTCACCTCCCTTGCTCGTAGCGTTCGATAAACCGCTGCGTGCGCTCCTGGGAGGTGCGAAGCGCCTCGACCCATTGGTCGAGGAGCTGCACGCCGCGCTCGGTGATCGCGTACGTGCGCTTGCCCTCGCTCCACTGGGAGACGACGAGGCCCTCCTCCTCGAGCGCGCGCAGCAGGCGGTAGAGGTTGCCCATCTCGACGCGCGACTCGCCCGTCAGCTCGGGCAGGCGCTCGAGCAGGTCGTAGCCGTGCGTCGGCCGCTCGCGCAGGAGCAGGAGGAGCGCAGGCTCCGTGAACCGCTCCACGCGGGCGAGCACGTGCCAGCGGCCGCGATGGTGGTGCCGCGCCCTCGGCCCGCCTCTCATTCGGTACCTACATGTAAAACACACATGTATGTCACCATAGCGGCCACTGATAGCTCTTGGCAAGGGGGCTATAGTCGTCACCAGTGCGGGTCACGAAGATCTCGACGCTGCGGCAATGCGCTGTCTGCGAGCGGACGCTCCTCCTGGGCGAACGCTCCGTGCGCTTCGCGCCCGAGGAGGGTGCGGAGCTCGTGCACGTGTGCCCGCTCTGCCAGGAGACTGCGATCGAGCACGGGTGGATCAAGGAAGGCACGCCGACGCAGCCGACGATCGCCGGCGTCAGTCGCCGCCGCCGTCGCGGCCTGGTGGAGATCCTCGGCCTCTCGCGCTCGAACGGCGAGACGATCGCCCCGCCGGAGCCGATCCTGCGCCGCCTCTCCAACGACGAGGTGGCCGTGCTCGAGGCGGCCGACCTCTTCAACGCGAGCACCTACCGGCGCACGGTCGGGGGCATCGCGAAGAGCCTCGGCGAGGCGCGCGCGAGCATCGTCCCGCTCTCCGGGGTCTCCCGCGAGCTGGCCGTGACCGTCGCCTGGGACCTCTCCTGGTACCAGTACCGGGTCAGTCCGGAATCGGCCCAGCCGGTTCGCCTCGAGGCTCGTGGGCACGAGCTGGACGAGCTCGAGTCGAGCTACAAGGACTGGAATACGCAGGTCGAGGACGAGGGCCGTCTCGTCCCCGATATCGCCCGCATCTAGCGGACGACGCCGCACTCCTTCACAATCGGAGCAGGATGATCTACTGCGTCATTCCCCGAGAGCTCGCAGACGAGCTGTACGAGAAGATGGTCGAGTACTACCGGGACAACCCGAACGTGACCGTCATCGTCGATCGCCGCGAGGGCAACGACCGCCGGGCAGGCAAGGACGCCGCCGAGCACAAGGAGCAGCGCGAGATCCGCGACCGCCGCCGGGCCCGCATTCCGGGGACGTTCCCGGACACGGACGCGCCCGGCTAGCGATTACCCTCGTCCCATGGCCATCGCCGGGACGGAGACCTTCGAGAGCACGAGCCCCGCCGACGGCGAGACGATCGGCGTCTTTCCGCGCTCGACGGGCGAGGACGTCGACCGCGCGGTCGCCGCGGCGAAAGAGGCGTACATCCACTGGCGGCTCGTCCCTGCGCCGAAGCGTGGCGAGATCCTGTACCGGTTCGCGCGCCTGCTCGAAGAGGAGAAGGACGCGCTGACGGAGCTCATGACGCACGAGATGGGCAAGGTGCGCGCCGAGGCGGGCGGCGACGTCCAGGAGGCGATCGACATCACGTATTACATGGCCGGCGAGGGGCGGCGCCTCTTCGGTCAGACGACTCCGTCGGAGCTTCCGGACAAGTGGAACATGAGCGTTCGCCAGCCGGTCGGCGTCGTCGGTGCGATCACACCGTGGAACTTCCCGATCGCCATCCCGTCGTGGAAGCTCATCCCGGCCCTCATCTGCGGCAACACCGTGGTGCTGAAGCCGGCGACCGACACGCCCGCTCTTGCGTCGCGTTTTGTCGAGCTGCTCGGCGAGGCGGGGCTCCCCGACGGCGTCGTGAACATCGTCTACGGCGGCGGGAGCAGCGTGGGCGACCGCATGGTGCGCCACCCCGACATCCGCGTCATCACGCTGACCGGGTCGCGCGAGACGGGCGTCAAGGTGCTCGAAGCAGGTGCGGAGACGCTCAAGCACGTGCACCTCGAGCTCGGCGGCAAGAACGCGATCATCGTCATGGACGACGCCGACCTCGACCTCGCCGTGAACGGCATCGTGTGGTCGGCGTTCGGCACGTCCGGCCAGCGTTGCACCGCGGCGTCGCGCGTCATCGCGCACGAGAAGGTGTACGACGCGCTGCAGCAGAGGCTCGTCGCCGCGGTCGAGAAGCTGCGCCTCGGTCCGGGGTGGGAGGGCGACACCGATATCGGACCCGTCATCAACAAGGCGGCGCTCGAGAAGATCCACTCGTACTCGAAGATCGGCAGCGACGAAGGCGCACGGCTTCTGACCGGCGGCGAGGTTGCGACCGAGGGCGACCTCGCCCGCGGCTTCTTCTACCGGCCGACGATCTTCGCGGACGTCGACCCGCAGATGCGCGTGGCGCAGGAGGAGATCTTCGGGCCGGTCACCGCACTCATCAAGGTGCGCGACGCCGACGAGGCCATCCGCGTTTCGAACGGGATCAAGTACGGGCTCTCGTCCTCGATCTTCACGCAGGACGTGAACACCGCATTCCGCGCCATGCGCGATCTCGAGGCGGGGATCACGTACGTGAACGCCGGCACGACCGGCGCCGAGGTGCACCTGCCGTTCGGCGGCACGAAGGACACCGGCAACGGCCACCGCGAGGCCGGCCAGGCGGCCCTCGACGTCTTCACCGAGTGGAAGTCGATCTACGTCGACTACTCGGGGAAGCTCCAGCGCGCGCAGATCGACGACTGAGCGGTGACCCGCAAGCTCGTCGCCTTCGTTCCCCCCGAGGCGCTCGACGCGGTCCGTGACGCGCTCTTCGCCGCGGGTGCCGGGCGCATCGGGAAGTACGAGCGCTGCTCCTGGTACACAGAGGGGACGGGGACGTTCTTCGGCGGTCCCGACGCGCAGCCGAGCGTGGGCGAGGCGGGACGCGAGGAGCACGTGCGGGAGCTCCGGCTCGAGACGGTCTATCCCGCCGAGCGCCACGACGCGGTGATCGCGGCGCTGCGCGACGCCCACCCCTACGAGGAGCCTGCGTTCGACGTGTACGAGCTCCTCTCGTGAAGGCGAAGCTCTTCACCGACGGCGGCGCTCGCGGCAATCCCGGGCCGGCGGCGTACGGCTACGTGCTCGAGGCGGAGGACGGGACGGTGCTCGCGGCGCGCGGGGAGCGGATCGGCGTGGCGACGAACAACGTCGCCGAATACCGGGCCTTGATCGCCGGGCTGGAGAAGGCGGTCGAGCTGGCCGTGCCCGAGGTCGAGGTCGTGTCCGACTCGGAGCTGCTCGTGAAGCAGATGACCGGCGAGTACCGGGTGAAGAACGCGGCGCTGCAGGATCTCTCCATCCAGGCGTCGCGCCTCGCGCGCGAGATCGGGAAGGTCTCGTACACGGCGGTCCGGCGGGAGCACAACGAGCTCGCCGACCGGCTGGTGAACGAGGCTCTCGACGGCGCGGTGAAGCGGGGCACTGAACCACCAGAGCGGTGATGAATCAAGCGGCTGCGATGGCCGACGATAGGCGCATGGCGCACCTCATGACCCTCCTTTCGGCCACGCTGCTCTTCTATGTCTCCGTCACGCGCGGCGCGCTCGCGTTCGCGTGGGCGCTCGGCCGCATCGTCCGCCCGTAGGGCTCAGGCGCGCCAGAGCCGGGGCTATACTTCCGGCCTCGCGCGGATGTAGCTCAGTTGGCTAGAGCGTCTGCTTGCCATGCAGAAGGTCGTGGGTTCGAGTCCCATCATCCGCTCTCAGAAAGCCCCGGAGACGGGGCTTTTTCATTGCGCAAGCTGAGGAGCGCGAGCGGCGTTGCAACCGCCTTTGCAACCACGGTGAACGTGGGGTGCCATCCAGGCGAGCAGGCGCTAGAGCCGTTCCTCGCACCCGTCCACGATCTCGGCACAGAGAGCGTCCACCTGGCCGAGGAAAAGCTCCATCGGGAACCGCGTGGGAGCATTGGCAGAAATCTGACTGGGCCTACCACGCCCACGCTCGAACGCGCCGGATCGAATCCGACGACGGCGACCTGTGCGAATTTCGCGCCCGATTTGAAGCGGTTGCCTTTGAAGAACCACCGAACTCCGACGCGCTGGCACTCCTTAACCTTCGCTTCGAGATCGGCCTCGAACACCGCCGAGGCTACGGGGACAACGGTTCGATGCTTGTCAACCGCGGAGAGCTGGTACCACGACCGCGGCACCGAGAAGAACTGGAGTCCATCGACGCGCCGCGACTACCGCTCCGCGCTCGACGTGCATCTGCTGCCCGCCTGCCTGTGACTCGGTGGCCGGGCCGGATGATCCGGGCCGAGCTTCTTGACGTCGACGTGGAGGAGCTCGCCCGGCCGCGAGCGCTCGTAGCGGACCGCGGGCTCGAGCCCGATCCGGCCAAGCCGGCCCATCCCGACCCGGGCCAGGATCCCCGAGACCGTCGACAGCGGCATCCGCAGCGTCTCGGCGATCTCGGCGGCTGTCATCCGAAGCCGCCTCAGCTGGATGATCACCGCCACCCGCTCGGCAGACGTGCGGTTGGCGACCCGCCGCGGAGCCGACGAACGGTCGAGCAGCAGCTGATCGCCCTGGCGGTAACGCTGCACCCACTTGCGCGCGCAGCGCACGCTGACGCCGGCAGCCTCGGCCGCCGCCGTCAGCGTCCACCCGTCGTCAACGACCCGGCGCGCGAGCTCGCGCCGACCGCTCCAGCTGAGAGCCGCGTTAGCGTGCACATCCATCCGGTGCCTCCCTTGGAGTTGAGCTGCCTTCGTCAGCGCTCAGCGTCCAAGGCGGCCCGGATGGACCGAACCAACGTGCTCAGGAACTACATCTACTAGAGCTCCCCGCCCTTCTTGTCGGACCACTGCTGATCTTTGGAGAGGTTCAGTTGCAGGCGAGGATGAATGAGAATTCGCTTTGTTCGGTGCTGCCGTCGGGGGCAAAGAACTGGACCAAGAATCCCGTGTCTCCAGTGACCCGAATCACGGGCACTATCGGCGCATTGCCGATTGGGGTCACGGTCGGGACGCAATCTGATTGCGTCGGACTGTGGTTTGCGAGGTCGATCGAATACTCGTCGGTGCTCGCGAAGAAGTTGACGGCCGCGACGTTCCAGGCCGACGAGAAGCTCCCAGAATTGCTGACAATCCCGTACGCGAAAAGACCGGTACCTGCCGGCGCGGGAGCGCCGTTCGTGCCGTTGCACGCATAGGTCATCCCGCTTGCGGATGTGAATGCGGAGCCGCCGTTGGGGCAATTGGTGTCGCCTGTGGCGAGCGTTTGGCTGGTGACGCTGACACCGTCGGTTCCGTTTGTTCCGTCTTTGCCGGAGGCGCCGTCGCAGGCGTAAGTGGTGCCGCTTGCGGACGTGAAGCTCGAGCCCCCGCTTGGGCAGTTCGAGCCGCCCGGAGGGAGCTGCGAGCTTGTGACGCCGACGCCGTCCTTACCGGCGGCTCCTTGCGGCCCTTGGGAACCGGCCGGCCCTTGTGGGCCTTGCGACCCAGCGGGACCCTGCGGGCCGACGACGTTCCAGGAGATTGCCGTCTCGCCGGTGCGGCAGTCAGTCTGGTTGTTCGCGACGATCCGCAGAAGCCCATTCGTGTTGTTGCTGCACGCCTCGATCACCGTCGTCGCCGAGTCAGTCGCACCTGACGTCGTGGCGTATGCGACTCCGCCGGCAAGTGCAAACAGGCCGGCCGCGGTCAGGGCAAGCTGGCCGATGCGCCGGCCCAAGAATCCTGGCATCCCTTCCTCCCTCGGCTCGGTCTGAGCCTGCACTTGTGCGAATAGGTACACAGATGACGAAGGAAGTCAATGTGCGCGCCAACCGTCGGCGGGGACGAAAGTGAAGGCCTTATCCGAAATTCGTGTTCCGGACGGGAACGCAGGGTCAGCCTGCTCGGACCACGCTGAATGGCTAGCCGGTCAAGGCCGCGTCGACGAAGCGGACGCGTAACGAGAGGCTTGATGTGATTTAGCGTCCGTCGTAGGCTGCGAAGGGCGCGTGCGGGGCGGCCGGCGAGGGTGTTGAGCAGGACGCCGACGGTGAGAGCGAGAATGCGTTGGGCGATGCGGACGGCGAATCCGGCCGGTGTTTCGCGAGGTGTCGCTCCAGCCGCATGGGGCCTTTCAGGTTGGCGACGACGCTTTCGATCACGAGTCGTGACGAGGCGAGCGCACGCTCGCGGCCGATGTCGGCGGTGGTGGCGGGTCTTGTCGGGAGCGGCTCGTACTCTTTCTCGTTGGCGGGCACGATCGTGTAGCCGAGCGGCAGCCCGCGCTCGTCGGTCAAGAGCACGAGCCGCACGCCCGCTGTGGCCGCGCACCGCATCCGTAGGTTGTCGGGGCGTTGTGCACGGTCGGGATCGACACCAGGAACCGCGTGCCGCGAAAGTCGCGTTCCTCGTTGCTGTGTTGTGGCCGCCTGTTGTTGATCAGCGGCGCGGAATGAACCAACGCGCAGCGCCCGCGAGCGCAGCCACAATGTTCACGATCGCGATGGCGATCCAGGCGACGATCGCGACGATGATGCCGCCGACGCCTGGCGCGTTGCTGAGCGCGATCGCCGTGACCGGGATGCCGAGGGCGATCGAGGTGATCGGCAGGCGTAGATCGAGGCGGTGCGTGACCTCGGGCCGCCGCTCGCGCAGCCTCTCCTCGAGCCGCTTCTCGAATGTGTCGAGCATGGAGTCAACGATGTGCGGCTCATACTCTGGGCCAAGCTCGTGCCGGGCCTGCAGCGCCGCCTCGACGTCCTTTCGCTCGACCACGGCCCGACGATAACGTGGCCTGGCGGTCGCTGTCGTTCAATCGGCTCGGCGACGGTCATCGTGAACGCTTATCCGCTCGCCGTGTCGGCCAGAGAGCCGACGCAGCCTCAGCGCGGGGCCTGTGGCGACATCGGCGATCAGCGCGCTCCATACCTCCTTGCCGGCGAACCCGTCGACCGCGAGACCGTGGTCGTGTTCCAACATCATCACTGCGCCGCGCGTGATGTCGTTTGGCTGGCCGGGACGCCACAACGTCTGCAGCTCGTGCGGGGTATGTGGATAGCGCCACGCGAACCGGCCCTGCGGCGGCGCGACCGCGGCAGAGAGCTCAGCCCGCGCAGTGCGCTCAACGCTCGGGCCGAGCCACGCCACCGGCGGGTAGCCCGCCTGCGCGAGCAGCTGCTGTAGACGGAGGAACGACGCGGGAGGAACTGTCCACGAGATGCCTGCCGCCCGCACCGTCGTGTTGAACGGCAGCGGCTTGCTCGGCGTGAAGACAAGGGTGTGCGCGTACGGCCGGCTCCAGTGTCCGGCGACGCTCGCGCAACCTGCGCCAGCAGGTGACACCCGAGCCGCAGCCCATCTCCTGCGGCAAGTACTCCCACGGGATCCCCGTCTGTAGCACGAACAAGATCCCGCTCAACACCTTGCGGTCGTCGAGCCGCTTGCGACCGGGATA
>Ga0307372_10002775_pt1 | contig 28574 bp, 36 predicted proteins | sample OX1MG_FD_202533 | JGI IMG/M metagenome (GOLD analysis project Ga0307372, IMG submission 202533) | Soil microbial communities from Risofladan, Vaasa, Finland - OX-1 | ecosystem: Environmental > Terrestrial > Soil > Coastal area > Acid sulfate soil | place: Finland: Risofladan, Vaasa | collected... | reverse complement strand
GCCACAATCGACGCGGGTGCGTTGATCGTATCCGTGGTGCTGGCACTGCCGCCGCCGCCGAGATTCTGCGAGACCAGCACGCCGCCCGGCTGATTCGTCGTGAGCTGCGCGCCATTCTGCGCGAACGCAATCGCCTGTCCGCTCGCGCTCGCCGCCACCAGGCCACTCGCCTGGTTGCCGCTCAGCGTGACGCCGCCCAGGAGCGCGCTGGCCTGTCCGTACTCGATTGCGTCGCCGCTGACCGATCCGGCCGCCAGCGCTTGCAGTTTGTTGCCGCCCATCGAATACGCCGCCGTCGCCGTCGCCAGGTCGTTAAGATGCGATTGGCCCTGCGACAGCGCATCGCCCGTCGTGCCGTTCACGCCGAGGCTCTGAATCAGATGCGTCGCGGCGCTGACATTGGCGCCCAACGGAAAGCCGCCGACCGACGCTCCCGACGCACCGGCCGAGCAATTCCACGCGCCAGTCATTCCGACCGCCAGCGCACCGGATCCGCCGCCGGTGCAGGGACTGGTCTGCTTGCCGTCCGCGAGCCAATACATCTGGCCGTCCTGTTCGGCCGGCAATTGCGCGAACGGAATACTCACTAGTCGTGGCGCTATCGGCGCGGCGCCCGAAAGATGATTATTGATGTCGTTGCGGAATTCCTGGCCGGCGCCGATTCCAATGTAGTTCGGAATCGGCCGGTACTGCGCCTGCGCAATTGCGACTGCGGCGGCCGTGATCAAGGCCGCGAAAACCAGGGTCGCAAGCCGCATCCGTCCCGCTCCCGCACTTCGTATGGTTCGTATCATCGATGGAAATCTCATGATTATTATTTCATGCCCTGCTCGGCGGGTGATCAGCCGGACGATCCTCGCCGGCATGGGGCATCCGCACCATTCAAGCCGCTAAGCCCGCTTAGAATCCGATCGCAAGCCACGAAAATCCATTCGATTTCTCGTTGCCTGAGAACGACCCGTAAGTGTCGTTGGGTACGTCCAGCACGAAGGTCGCGCCGAGCCCGCTGTAAGTCACCACCGACGCCGCAGTATTACGGCCGCCAGTCTGGTAATACACATTCGTCGCCAGCGGCGGCACCAGGATTGTGTTCGGGAACCGCAGCGGCCAGATCACCGAGTATTCGGTGTCTATCGAAATGGCTACCTGCGGCAATGCGTAATAGCCCCACTGGATTATCGCCGAAATCGGCCCTCGCAGGACGTCCGCAATCGGTATCTGCAGGTAGCCGTTAGTTTGTAACGAACCGACGAACCCGGCCATGAAGTCCTGCAGCACACCGATATTCGCGATATTCGTATCCTGCCGCTGTTTGAGCAACGCGGTGCGGTTGGCGAGTTGCTGATGCGGCTGGTTGCTGACTCCGACGCCATTGAAGCTCGCTCCAGTGGCCGCCCCTTCGACCGGATCGGTCTGTTGGATCTGGTAAATCTCGTTTGCGCTGAATTCGGGACTATCGATCAATGTCGCCATCAGCTGGTTATCCTCTTAATCATCTGCGCGCTATGTCCGAGGCCGAGTGGGTATGGGATGCGCGCGATTCCGCGCGGTCGCGCGCTTATAAAGACCCCGCCAAGCCGCGGCTGTTAGAAAGTAAGGGTCCATGTCCCCGAATAGTTTCCCGTTCCGGTATATGCGAAAGCAGGCACCGCGACGTGCGCCAGGATCGGTCCCGGCGCGGTATGCAGCGCCACCAGCGTCCACGCCGCGGAGCCATCCGACGCGCTCCCGCCGACGCTACTTGACCACGTCGGGGCGCTGCCGCCGCTGGTCCCAGGGGCTGTGCAGCGCTGGAGATTGCCGTTGCTATCGGTCACCAGGTTGCCGGCCGCATACACAGTCGCAGCGCTCCAGGCGGGATTAGCTGTCCCGATTGCCGCTGGCAGTGCCAGCGCGCCGGCGTTGGCGAAAAGACCGAGTTCCTGAATTGTCAGGCCCGCCGCGCCGTAATCGTCCGCCAGCAGTGAGTAATTGAATTGCACACTTCCCGACGAAGGAAAGCTGTGCGATCCGATCGCGTTATAGTACGTCGGTGAGGCGGTCAGACCCGTATCGGTCGCTGCCGGCGCGGTCGCACCGGAACCGAAGCCCATCGCGGCGACGTACTGGCCCGCGGTCACGCCCGCGATTAGATTGGCCAGCGGCGGCAGCCCCGCGTTCACATAAAGGTTGTGCCCCGTCCAGACGAGGCGCCCGCCCTTGAATAGCGTCACAATCCCTGATGGTCGCATTGGTCCCTCTCGTTGGCTTTGACGGTTAGCTCCGTAGTCACGCGCGCGCGGCGATCGCGGCGCCGTTCACGACTACACCAGAGTCCGCAACCGCTGGCTGATTAGCGCCGTAAGTAATTCCGACATGCGTGAAGTGATCGTTGTAAAGGGGCGTAATAGTCTTCAGATCCGCAAGTGGCCAACCCGGCGCGTTGATGGTATCCCCTGGTTCCGGCGCCGGATCGCCCTGCATAAAAATCGACAGAACAAAATCGGCCGGCGCCGGCGCGTTGTCAGCGATCGGCGCCCCGATAAACCATATCGAGTCCAGCCACGCGCGAACCGGTTTGAAAAAATTGATTGCGGCGATCGCTCGCGTCGCGGCGCCGCTGTCGACGTTCTGCCCGCTGGCGAGATTGATCAGCGCGCGGAACACCGCCCACCCCTGGTCGCTCGGATACTGTGTACCGCCCCACGACGACTGACCCTCTTCCAGCGTAACGTTTCCCCAACCGAGCGACGCCAGCGCCGTCTTGATCGCATACGGCGTACCGCGCGTGCGATGCAACGGAATCGCCACCTTGAGCAGCGCTCGCAGCGAATCGTAATCCGACGCGCCGAGAATGCTGTTGGTCGAATTAAGCGTGTCGATGTCCGTGAGCGGATCGATCGCGGTTAGCGCGTCCACCGACTCCGTCAACTGCGCGCCCAATTGCCATTGCGGCCCAAGCATGTCGAACTGCCATGCCAGCAGAAGCAATGCGCTATCCGGTGTGGAGTCCAGCCGATAGACCAGAATTGGCGTCAGATCGAGCGCATCCATTCGCTCAATAAGATCGAGCAGCGCATTGCTGCGCAAATCATTGATCGAAGGTTGGATAGTCAGTTGCGCCATGTCTGCTTGACCGTATTATCGGGTTGGGACACTTCGTCGCGCGTCTCGCCCGCCACGGCGATAATGCCCGCCAGGTAATCGAATAACGAGGTATTGTTTGCCACCCCGCTAAGCCCTATTCTCATCAGCTCGATTGCGAACTGGTTGCCTGGCTGAGCGTAACCGCGATGCAATTAGCCCATTGTCCCGGTTGCAGTTGTGTGTAGCTCGGCGAAGTCAGCGTCACCTCATAAACGCCCGTAACTGACAGCGCCTCGATAATCTGGCTGGGCACGATGTCGCGCTGGATACGCGAGGCCAACGCAATCGCATAGCTTTGGGCCGCCGCGTTCGCCGCCGCCATCGTGGCCGCCGGATCGGCGTCGGAGTAGATGGTGATTGTGCCGGAGATTTGATAGTCACTCTCGGTCACCGCCATTACACTCACCGTGTCAGTCAATGGCCGCACGCTGTCGCCGCTGAGTGCGGCGGCCACTTTCGCCAGCAGCCCCGAGCTCGCGATCGCCGCGGGATTCGGCGACGGCGCCGGCTGGATCGTGATCAGACCGGTCAGTACGTAAACTACCACTTGTCCCGGCGCCGGCGTCACGACCTGCGCGTCAATAATCGACGGGTCGGCGCTAAGCGTAAAAAAGCGGTAGGCGCCCTCCGGACCCGCCGTGCTGAACTGATTGGGTGCCGCCTGGATCCGAGCACGCAAGTGCTCATCAGTTTCAGGCGACGCGCCTCCCGCGCTGGTGTTGGTGTTGGTCACTGCGGAAATCAATACACTGGGGCTGATCTGGACGTTCACCTGCCCGGCCAGATAGCCATTACTGCCCGCCCCAGGTGTGGTGCTGGTGGCCTGCACGGAACCCGAGGTTGAGCCGGCCGGGATCGTAAGGCTCTCGATTGTGGCGAAGACGAATTGACCATCACTGGTCCCAATCTGTGTGCCGGCCGCAATCACATAGGCAATACTGAGCGGGTTGGCCAACGTAAACTGGAGCGTCGTCGTGGCACCCTGTGCGCCCAGCCGGATAATACTCAGTAGCTGGCCAAGGTAGTCGAGCATCGGGAATGCGGCATAGGCAAGCAGATTTTGCTGCCCCGCGTACTGAATCGCGTTGCGTACCAGCGATTCACGGTACGCGTAAAGATTGATCAGCAATCGCTCGACTTGCGCGGGCTGCAATGTGCGGCCGGCGGCGGTCTGAAACGCCGACACCATGTCGGCGAGGATCAGGTTGGGGTCCAGGCCGTCGGCGTCGTCGACGAACACCGGCGGCGGCAGCAGCCGCAGCGGAATACCACCAGCCATCAGCTTTCACTCCATGCCGTCATCGGCGCGTCTCCCGATAAACTATGCCTGCTTCCAGGCGGTTCACGCGGTCGGTATAGTCACCGCCGTACTGTTTGGCGTGGTCGCTGTCTTTCCATTCGCTGTGCTCAATTTGAGCTGCCAGGTGATTGCAATATCCAGATGCGCGCCCGACTGCGCGGTGTCATCCTGCGCTGGCGTCGCTCTAACCGACAGCAGTGTGACCCGCGGTTCCCACAGTGCGATCGCCTGCGTTACCTCGCGTACAATAGCCGGTGTTGCCGAGCTGATTGGATGGTCCACGTATTGCCAGATATCCGCGCCAAATGTCGGCCGCAACGGATCGCTTCCGCGCGGAGTTGTCAGAATGATCCGGATACACTGGTTAACGTCCGCCACCCCCTGGACCACGTTGCCCAGCCCTGCACCGGGTATTCCGGGTTGGTCAAGGGCCAACGACCAGTCGGCTGACGTGATATCCGCCAGGGTGATTGCGCCGACACTCATCGCCTATTTGCTCACCTTATTTATCGTTGACACCGTGATCATCGCGACGACCATCTGTTGCGCCTCGGCGGGTCCGCCAACCATGCGGGAAAGCGACCGAGGGTTCATCCGGCATTCACCTTTGCGCTGCCACTGACTATCTGTCCCGAACCTGCGGGACACGTCGTCATATCCCCGACGCGGGCAACGGCGGGTCCCCCGCCGCCGAGAGTAATCTCCCCGGCGGCCGCGATTAACACGTCGCCCGCACCGTCGATCGCGATCTTCGCGCCGTTAGCGCTTATTGTTATCGTTCCGCCTGTGGGGATACTCACTGCGAACGCGTGAGCCGCCCGGTCGTATTCGAATACCGCCCCGTCTTTTGCCGACCAGTGCAACTTGTCGGCGCTCGCCACCGGCGGCCGATCCACACTCGAATAAATCGCTCCGAGCACCGCGCCATCTTCGTCGTATTCATCCATTACACAAACCACTTGCTCGCCCACATCAGGCAGCCAGTACGCTTTGTCGTTTTGCGTCTTGGCAAAAATTACCGGGAGCCACCAGCTCTGCATCTGGTCGCGATCGGGAAACACCACCCGTGCCCGGGCATTCGTCGCATCCAGGCTCTTCACTATGCCAACTCGAAACACAGGGCCTCTCGTCAGCCGCGTCGAATCGCGGAGATTGTTGTGTGCAAAGGAATCGTACCGATGTGTGCGCTTTGCCGTGCAGACGGAGCATCCGCGACGGTCCATGCCTGATGCCTGGACGTGATCATGATATTAGCCCAGTCCCGCATGGCCGCCCGGTCCATCAAGCGACGCGCCGCGCCTCTAATTCCGTCGTATAGCCTGTCGCCCGCATCAATCGATGACGCGCCGTTTCGATCAAGTAGACCCCGTCATTGACGCCGAAACCCGCGACGTTGACGTTGTTGCCTGCCGCATAGACCGTCGCACCATTTGTTGTGAGCTGGGCCGTCGCGCGCTTCATGTTAGCGCGATGCAACGCGCTCTGCGCTTTCAGGAGCGCCTGCTGCTGGTTTTCGCAACGCCGTGCAAGCTTTAGAGTATCGCCCGTCGGCGTCGTCGGTGCGGCGACTGATCTCTGTGTCAGCAACTGCTTGGTCGTTGGATCCTGGTATGAGACTTGCGCTCCCGTGTAAACGCGATGCGTCTTGTTCGTGAAGCTGAAGTTGACTATATCGCCGCGCGTGATTGTCGCAACCGGTGCCGCGGCCTCGAGAGCCGCGCGCGAATAAAAGACGAGCTGAGTACCACGCATCGTGAAATTGTAATTGTACGTTTGGGCGAGCCGGTTGAGAAACGCCAGGTCGGTCTCTTGTCGCTGCGTAACCCGTGCAAACGATAGGTTTAGCGCATCCGGCGTGCCGACAACGCTATATCCATATTTGCCCGCGATCGTTCCCGCGATCTGAAGCAGCGTCTGATGTTCATATCCCGCGCTATTGGGTGTACGCATCGCCGGCGTGATATACGCGGCGAGACAACGCAAGTGGAACACGTCCGGGGGACCCGATGATATTCCGCCCAGTCCGAGTTCATCAACCTGAAAGTCTCCGCAAGGCAGCATAGGTTCGCCCGCATAGCCGATTAGCAGGTTGACTGCGTCTCCCTCAGCCGGGTACCAGGGACCCTGCCAGCGCTTGTCGTGATCCTCAATCTCAACCTCCAGCCGTCCGGATTCTCCCTGCAGCGCGTCCGTATAGACGATCGACAGGACCATCGAAGAAATGTCGGCCGTAATGTTGATTCCAAGATAGGTTAATACCCAACTGGGAGACCGCACCGCAAAAAAACTCGCGCCGCTCATTTAGTGGGCATCCTTGCTGTGCTGCCGGGTTACTAGCATTAGCGGCGAAGCGGAACGCCCCACGCGTGTGTGCCGACCTATATCTCGACGATCGGAGCATGGGTAGCAGACTACGTATCCACATCTGCTGCATTGACGGTATAAATGCTCGTGCGGCGAATGTGCGGTTCTCAGCCGACGATGGGCACAGGCGTCGCCCATACAATACACCGGATGCGACATGCGTCCGGGCACGCATTTCGCGCATAGCGGCCGCGCTGGGAAAAGCCGAACGTACAAGTTCCGCAGCCGCTTCATCATGATGTTCGTTTCCACGGAGGCAGGTCGCTGGTGGTCGCTTGGCTCACCTGCAGTATTGGAATACCTATCACCAAGCCTGCCTCGAAGACCGGTTCGATCGCGACCTGTGGATTAGCCATCACGATCGGTGAAAACAGCGTGGCGTCGCCGTAGTAGTTCCAGGCGAGCGAATCCCACCGCTCGCCCTGGATTGTTACGTGCGTTATGAATTGTGCTTGGACCATTGAGTTGTCTTCTTCAATACTTGCAGAGTATGACTATTATCGGTAAATGTTCGCCGGGCGAAGCGATTCATCTTGGCGCCCGCACTATTGTTCTAGGCGCTACGTCATTGGCTACCAGATGTGGCGATCCCGCGCCGGTCGCAGCCGGGTTGTCGAGGATCGGTGAAACTCCCGGAGCGGGAATTGCCGGTGATGTGTAAACCGGGATCAACGCGCCGAGCGTCGCAGTGACTCCACCTGCTCCAGGGTATGATACCAATGCGGTCGAACTTCCTGCCGGAGCCGCTACCACGCCAAGCAGGGGAAACGGTGCGATGGGCGGCGCCCCCGGATCGATTTCGATGCTCAGCGGCCATTCTTTAAGAGTCGTCCGCACGGTAATTCCAGCGAGGTCGCCGGACGCCGTCATCTGCGTCGCGATCGTTCGAAGTGAAGTCACCACAAAGTAACCGCGATGAATCCCGTTTCCAAACACCAGCGGGCGTGCGATGTGATCGTCACCTGCCGCAACTAGTGCGGCCAGTTGAAGTTCGGGCACCGTAAAGGAGGCATGAAAGCGCAAATCGATCGTGATCAACGCCAGGTTATCCGCTATCCATTGAAGCCGGGGACGATCCTCGATCACACGAAGTTCCGCGTAATCCCAGTCGCGCGTATATTCCAGCGTTTCGGGTGAGCTTAGAACTTCAAACACTATTTCGCCGAGTACCGCGAACATCGTTCAATCCTTTGGTATTGACCTCGAAGTATGCCTTAGCGTGGCCGGTGGCCGTGTTTGCAGGTCCGCCCGCTAGAATCCCGCACGTCGCCGCTTTTCCATCTCTTGGTTCAGGACGCGCACCAGGTCGCTGCCATGGCGGCCGATTGCTTCAACCAACCGTCGCTCCATCTCCCCAGGTGGTGCGTCAGACAGCGTCACCGTGGGCGAGTAATTCACGATTAGCGGAACGCTCTCGGCACGGTATCCCGACGCGCTACGTTCTCCTCCCGCCAGATAGTCATTCGCGCCGCCGCCCGAATATCCGCTTGGCCTTCGGTGATCCCGTGCAGACCGATTCGCGAGGTCCCACGCTTCAACGCTGGTCCTTCGCTGCCGATTGATTCTCCATTCGCGATCTGAAGAGAGTCCATTTTCATGCAATGCATCGCCTTTTACGTAAAAAGCCGACCGAAGTCTCGCAGTATGACGCGTAGCGCTCTCGACATTCGCTGCGAGTGACGCCTTTGACCTCGCGTAGGCAGTGTCGAAAGCGTCGCTTGCAGAGCGTTGCGTCGTGGGCATACGGCCACTCTCGCGAGCGCATGCTTCCCGGGTAGTAAGCCGATCTCGATGCACCGAAAGACTGCGGAAACGCTCAACACCTTGTGCAATCGCTTCCGTCAGCGGTATGAAGTCCGTCTCGCCCCAGCGGTGAGTGTTATATCTATTTAGACGCATCGGCTCGAATCCTGACGACGATATATCCGCCGCAGGCTGAGCGCGTACCCGCCCCGCGGGTGACATAGCGCCAGATACACGCACGCCGAGGTAGTCAGTATGGAGGGAGGCGGATCTGCTGTGGGTATTGACGAAAGTATTGTTTGATGGAAAGCGTTGTTGAAGGTCGGTCGACCGGCCGTTCAATGACCCACGAGATGCTCTTCCCATCTTATAAATCGATAACCACGACGGCACCGCGAGCGCGGCACGGGTCGTATGAGCCACAATATCGCCTATCGCCGAACAGACTCGTTCGGTAACTGCGGAGAGTCCCGCGACACTGATAGGGCTATTTACGTTCGATTCAAGATCTCCATTGCGCGCTGGCGCCTGCCGCCGAATCGGGAAGTTCCCGTCGGGGCTAACCAAATGCTCGCTGCTCCAGAGATCACTCGACCGGCCGATTGGCAGCCTGCGGATCCTGCGCATAGCCGCGAGGACTCCGTGTGCGGTCTCGGTCGATTCAAGCGACAATTTGCGAGTGGACTGCGCTAGCTCGTCGATGCGCCCCGCCATCGTCGCCGTCCGCACGACGACGTGAGCCGCTAGGCGTGACGCATGCACCATGTCGGCCCGCGACTTCATTCTGTCCCATTTTCGTTCGCGGCTGATCGACCACGCCGCGAAAACTCGTGCGGCTTGGCCGGCGCCACCCGCAATACCCGCCCCATTACGTCGGCGCCATCCAGTTCCACGATCGCCGCTTCGCCATCTTCGATCGTCATCATTTCGACGAAGCCGAAACCGCGCGAGAGGCCGGTCGTTCGGTCTTTAATTACCTCCGCCTTCTCAACTCCGCCAACGTGCCCAAATACCTGCTGGAGCCCCGTGTCGGTCATATCGAAATGCAAGTTGCCTGCGTACAACCGCTTGCTCATATCCTCGCTTCCTCGCGTATTCATCGTCGTTGTCCGCTTGTCATCCCTGGCGCACGTGTTCGTTAGCCAGTGAGTATTCAGCAGTGGTTCGCGCCCAGTATTCGAGTTCCTCCAGCGTCATGGAATGCAGCTCCGTCAGTGCGAAACCAAACCCGATTAATCCGACGACCGCGGCCGCGCCAGGCAGTTCGATTCTTCCACCCGGTCCGCCGGCCTCACGGTAAAATTTGCTTCGCTCTCAGCCGCCCCCATTACTTCGGCTTCCAGCACGAGCACGTCCTCCAGGTCCATCGCCAGCACGTCCTCGTAAACGATCGGTCTTCCTTCCACTTGGGCCAGTTCGGCCACCAGTGCGAACGAGACGGCCATAGGTTCCGGATGTCCTGCGACTGCGCGATGCGCGCGCATCAGGTCGCGCCCCTTCCCCTTGCGTATCGTCGCCGCCCTCCCTGATGGAAGCGTAATCGCCTTGATTTCATCCGCCATCGAACGCACCTCCTCTTCGTATTGCCTGCGGCACCGCTCGTGCGGGAGCCTAAAAGCGCGCGGCGGCGGAAATGCCTATCGCGTCAAACCGTCGCACCAGATGAACTAAAAACATGTGTTTCCGCCGCCGCACCCATCTGCGTCCGCGTCTTGCGGCTATAACTATGGTTCCGAATACCTAAATCGCTAGTCAATTGTGGTCAAACTGTGAGCGCGATATGATCATCCGCCGAGGTTCGCACGAAACACGGCTAGCTGATCGACACCGTTCACCACGTAAATATTGGCGAGTACATCGTACAAATGGATTTGCGCTCCTGCTACGTAGAGCTCCGAATGGTAGACCGTCAGGCTCGACGTGGAATCGACGTTCTCATGCTGCCGGAAGCGCAAGGCGCCCGCATCCTTGAATATCGCCGTCATCAAATAGACCACTGGCAGCTCGGCGTTCCTTCCCTGGCTGGTGTACTGCTCGAGGCTGCCGCGAACCTGGAACGAATGCGACGTGAAGGGGCTGGCTGCCGCCGTTAACGCTTCAGGATACAGCGACGCCCACTTGATCTTGGCCTCGAGCTTGTCTACGCCCGCCCAAAATTCGGCCGTCCCGGCCATCCCCAGTCCCTTATGGTCGACCATGCGATGGTGCGGCTGTGCCACCTCGATTTCCTCGGCCCTTCCAAGCAAACCCGTGCCGTCCATATAGATATTCGCATTCGTTATACGATTTACCAAAATGTCCATCGCGTCATCCTTGCCGCTTTCATGCGGGCACGGCTGGCTATGCGTCCGCCGTGAGTCTTTGTCCGATTATGCGTTGAGCGTCGTACTGGTCAGCGCACTCGCGGTCCCAAGCTGGCTGAGCAAACTCGAGTCGATATAAACGTTGAAGGTCAGTCGCTCAGCAGGCGGCGGCGGCATCACATCAATATCGAATACCAACTGGCCTGCGGCAATCTGGTTGGCAGGATTCTCCGCTGGATTGTAGCTGGCCGATCCCGCGACCAGCGCGCCGCGCTGAATTAGCGCGCGTATAAACGCGTTGGCGCTCGCCAAGATCGCGGTAATCAGCGCATTGCTAATCGGCTGGTCAATAAACTGCAGCATCGACAGCTCCACCGATTCCTCAATCACATCCATCGTTCGGCGTACGCTGATAAAGTTGTCGGGTGTCGTCACGTTCGGAAAACCGGCCGTCCGGTTGCCCCACAGTCTGAGCCCGGTGCCGAACGCGTTGAAGACCGTCACGATTCCCGCCGCGTTCAGGTTGTTAACATCCGATGACGCATCGAGGATCGATGCATAAAGCGTTACATCTGGACCAAGAATCCCGTTCGCCAGGGTATTCGACGGCGACCACCAATAGCCTTTAGACAGGTCTTTTGCGGCCATCGCCCCCGCTACCCACTGAGAATAGGGCGCTATCGAGTTGTGATTTGCGGCCAGCCGGACCGGTGTCGTTCCGTTCAAAGTCACTCCGGTCGGCACCAGTCCAATATCGTAAAACGCCTCCTGCGGATAACACAAAATCGCCCGGGTCGAACTTGTGTCGAATGCGTTTCCCGCGACGCCCCGATTCGCGATCGCCGCCGAAACCGCGGTTCCCGACGGCGCGTCGAGCAGTGCCATAGCCCGTATACTGGTCGCCGTCGCCAGCATTGCCGTCGCGACGTCTCCATTCTGTGAGTACCCTGGCGCGACCAACAACTTCGCGAAAAAACCCATCGTGCCGTACGTCGTCAGCAGGGCCTGTATACCCGTATAGCCACCTGAGCCCACCGTCCCGATGATGTCCGAGTCCTGCACCTTGCTCGGGTCTGCATAGCTGAATGACGCGATTACCGTTGCCCCCGCCGCGATCGCTCCGCCCGCCACCAACGTCACTACGCCGTTGACCAGGTCGGCGGTGTACGCGGTGCTGGCGCTATATAACGTTCCGGAGTAGTAACTGTAGCTGGCGAGGACGGCCTGTGTTGCCGTTATCGCTCCGCTCGAAAGCCGAGTAATAAGTCCCGTGCGCGCGTCAGCCAAATAGTCAGTTCCCTGGACGTATGTTGTTCCCGCCGGATTACTAGTCACTATCAGCGATGAAGCTTGCACATTTCCGTGCGCAAGCTCGATCGTCGCCGGCGTTCCTCCAAAGATATGGGGTTCAGCACTTACTGCGGTCGTGTTCGTCGGTAGCACCGAAAGATTGGAGATGCCCATGTGGCTCAGGTTTATGGCGCCGGCCGCGCTGAACGTTTGCGACGTGACGATATCGCTGAAGTGGATCGTCGGGTCGAACACGTTGACCACGATCACCTGGCCAGCTCCCTGTGCTAGGATAGCGTTAAGTGCGTATGGAATCGTGTAGCCCTGCACCGCCGGACCGTAGACTGCTCCCTCCTGCGCGGAACTCACCAGCGTTGGCGAGTTCACGGACGGTGGGGCGTTCGACGACCACAGCGGCGCGCTGCCAATCAGACCGACTACTGACGACTTGACCACGGTTATCGGCGCCGGACCGCTCGTGACCTCGATTACTTCGACTCCATGCAAAAACGATGCGGGCATTTAGTTTACCTCTGATTCGCACCGCGGAACGGTGGTCTGTTGCGCGTGACGGTGCATATAGATGTTGACCACCAGTCCTAGCGGTGACCCTATTCGTCCACTTGAGTGTTAAACCGTTTCTTATGAGCGTATTCCCGCGAAGCCCCCGTGTATGGTTTGGTGTGCAGTGTGCCGTCAGCGTCGACGGACCTGCGTCGCGCCCTCGTCCGAGTAATCAGTTGCGCGGTGCCAACGGAGCACTTCCGCCACCGGTCCCTGCTGTAACGACCTCGGCGTAGCTGTACGCGACGTTAATCGTTGCTCCCTGAGGAAGTGTTCCGCTGGTAACCCGAGCGAGTATTCCGTTGACTGAGTCGAGCGTGTAGTCGGTGCCCAACGCGTACAACACGCCGCTTGTGATATTGCTCAATGCAACGGCCGTGACATTCCCGTTGGGCAGTTGGATCGCCCCCGACGAATTGAACGTATAAGCCGCCGTGCCAACGCTCACGCTCGTCACGCCGCCCTGTTCCTGGGTGGTCGCCAGCACCAGGGTCGGATAATTATCCGTGGATGACGCTTCAACCGCCGCCGTCTTTAGTGCGAAGACGATCGCGTATATCCACACGCCGCCTTGCTTATCCCGTTCGACGAAGCGTTCGCGCACCGGATAGCACTTGGCGCATCCCGGAACGCGGTACCCAGTCAGGGCTGCGCGCACGCTCTCGATCATGGTGTAAGCTCCCGGGCTCGGACCGTCCGGTGCGCCGCCATAGTTCCAGCCCAGGTCGCGCATCATCAGCGTGATCTCGAATCTCAGGGTGCGCTCCTGCACCACCGCCGCAGTATCGATCAGCCGGCCGTAATCCGCTCCGTCGTACCGGACGAGCGCAGCTCCGACGCGATGCATCATTCGGTATGACTCCGGCCTGTCGGGGAAATGCGCCACTTCGATCCCGGTGACCCGCGCGATCAACTGGGCGACGATGGCAGACTCGATCGTCCAGATATCCAGTGGTGTCGGCGGCGAGTAGCTCTGCCCGGCCCACGGACTGTCCAAAATTACGGCGCCCATCGATACCTCTTACTCGCGCCCGGCCGGCGGGCCATTGCGGCGGGAAGCACGGCTTTCGTCGGGCACCACTTCTTCAAAGTGCACCACGTACGTTCGCCCTACCGTAAATTGTTCGGCCGCTAGGCCGTTCAGCTCGATCACGCCTGCCGGTGGTTCGACAAAGTATTCGCGCGCTTGCGGTGTTCCATCGACTACCGGCACCAGCCGCGCGGAATGCTCCAGGTAACCAGGATGCCATTTATTGCGCCTTTCGGCTCGCACGCAGATGAATTTCACTCGCATTACTATTCCCCTTGTGCCGGCCAGAAGTCCGCGGCGTCCATAATTGTCAGAAGCCTTTCAGCGTGCCGCGATTGAAAATCCGCGCCGGCAGCACGCCACTCGAATCACCTCCCGCTTGTGTCAGCACCGCTCCCTGCGCTATCGGCGGTTCCAGGTTGTCCGCGGCGAGGCCCAATGTCACCTCGCCGCGCGCCACCCGCACCAGCAGCTCGACCGCGTCCTCGTACCGCTTGCGCGCGTCCGCCAGGTCGTGCAGCGGACGCAGCGCCTGTAGCCGATACATCGCGATATCGCAGGCCAGCCGGTTCAGCACCGCCGGTGGGTCGTTCAGTGGCAGTGAGAAGCGGCTTTCGAGATAGCCGTCGAGTTCTGCCGACGCATCATCGAGCGCCTCCTGCAGCACCGTGTCGTTGACCGTCGTTTGCGTCGGATCCTCATTAGTCAGTTGCACAAGGTCCCGATTCGGGTACCGCGCCGCCATGTCGCTTGGTAATGCGTATGCCATCGTATTCCGTGCCGTTCGTGGCTTGTTTGTTCCGCCCTGTTGGCTCGGCCTGCGCGCTGATAGCGCTGCTGTGCGGCTGACAGGAGCCGGCACGCGCTGGCGCCCGGCGCTGTTCTCCTACGACAGGTATTCGCTCACGATCAGTGTCGCGGTATTTTTCCAGATGTTCCCGGTCGGCACGCTCGCGCTCGCTCCCGCGCCCGCCATGAAATCCGAATGCAGCAATTGCGCCGCCACTTCTTCCAGCGCCGGCGGAACGACCAGGTATACATCGCGCGGACTGGTCAGGGCGCCAAAGGGTAATCCCGCGTCAGTCTTGATCGACCGCATCGCCGCCCGCGCGGCCCCGTAATTCGTCGGTACACTCAGGTCCGTATTGCTCGCGTATGCGAGCTGCCACAGGCCAACTCCGGTGTTCGCGCGCCCGTCCACGCCGAAGCGGAATTCGCGCCGCGTGAACACCGCCTCGTCGGTCAGCGTATTCATGCGGGTGATTGCGTATTCGCGCCTGAGCTGAAAGATAAACGGCCGCACCGCGCGCGAAGCATCCATCAAATACCAGTACGACCCGCTGCCGCTCGAGTTGATATTCGAGGCCAGGGAATCGCGAACATCGTTGGCCGCGCCCAGCGGTCCCACCGGATGCGTGGCCGAAAAGAACGGCTGTCCGTCGAATGCGAGCACGCTGCCCGGCGTTGTCACCGCGTTCTTGATCATCGTGAATAGCAGCGAGTCCGGATGCACCTTGGTGTCCCAGCCGAGCTGCTCGATGACCGGTTCGTAAACGCCGTATGTATCATCCTCAATATCGTTGCGGCTGATACTCACCGTGTCTTCGAAATCCTTGTTCACAATTGTGTAGCTGTGCGCTTCCAGAGCCTGGATTACTCGTTCGCCCAGCCACTCGCGGAATTTCGTCGTCCGCCCCAGCCACGGATAGGTCGTCTGCCGTGACGTCGAGCGCACTACCGTCGAAAGCTTTTCGTAGTACGACGGGGGTTTCTCGAAGCCGCGCTGGAAGATTACGTCGAACCCGGTGAAAAGTGCCGTCAGGTTTGCTGCGGTGATTTCCATGGTGCCTGCTTTAATGGCCTGCCGCTGTGCGCGGTCGCCCGGTGAAGGTTGATTTGCCTCGAAAAGCCGGCGCGTCGTTGACTTCGGTGTCCGCGCACTGGCCGGATGACTCGTTTGGCTTCGCCTATGCCGCCGGGGCCGTCTGATGCCAGAAGTCGATCCACACCTGTCCGCTCGGATCGAGGTTGACGATGCGCCCGGCCACGCTGCGCGTCGGCGCGCCCCAGTTAAAATCAACGAATACCGTCCCCGCAACGGCAACCGCGCCGCCGTTCACCAGCATTATCAGTCCCGCCTGGTAGTCGGTCACATAGTCAGTCCCTTCCGTATAGACTGTGCCGCCGCCTGACGTGCTATGCACTCGCACCTTCGAGATGTTCTCGTGGCCCACATTCACAATTTGCGGTGAGCCCGACGCCGGAAACGCCGTCGATTGTGCGATCACCGCCGTCGTGCCGCCGCCGTCGCTTAGCGAAACCGAGTTGTCGTCCACCGCGAACGATGGCTGTCCGACCTGCGCCGCACCGATCGTTGCGTCGTTCACCGCATACATGAACACGCCCCGTCGGCATACGACCGATATCGCCCCCGCCGCTCCTGGATTATTCACCGCGTCCTGCCCCGGTGCGCCGCCGTACATCATCTCCGCCCGGCCGATCACCTTGAGGCCGGCGTTGCTCGACGCCGGCACCGCGTTGCCGTTCGCGTTCAGCGCCACGATACTGCCCAGATAGACAGTCGTGTTAGCCTCAACCGGATACACCTGCATGCGACCGCCGTCCGCCAGCTCCGGCGTGTTTCGGGAATTCGTTAATGCCGCCATCTTGTCACCGTATTCTGTCCGCTGCGCTCGCGTGCGCCGCTTTCAGCTGCGCGCACCGGTTGAAATAGCTATTCGACACCGCCGCCGCTCAGCCTCTTCGCTCCTCGAGGTATTGCTCGCCGTGGGCCCCTCGGCTTGCCGCGTACTCCTCCGCCCTTATCCCGAGCCTCACGCAGACCGCCGCCTCGGCGCGCGTCAGTACGACCCTCGCGTGCGGCATTCGGTTCGCCTCGCTTTCATCGCTGCGCCTTTCGCCGCTCCCGGGACCCGAAAAACCCGCAATCAGTGCCGGTTGCCGTTTGATGAAATCGTCGAATGCCTCCGCGTCCGACTGACAGTACGCGATCGCCCATTGGCGTTGCGCCGGCGCTATCTTCCCGGCCTTCATCGCGCTCTCCACGCGATGCTCTGCGCGCTCGCGTGCGTGCTTCGCGCGTATGTTGTTCAACTCCGACAGCGCGCGCTCGAATTCCGCCATCGGTACGTAATGCGCCGGGTCGGCTGTGTGCGTCCCGCTACGCCCCGTCTTCGATGCCGCAGGATCCTTCGACGCCTCGGCTAATAGCCGTGTGATCTCCGCTATGATGTCGTCGCTGCTCGCGCCCTTGCCAAGACCGAGTAGCATGCCCAACGCCGCACTGAGGTTCTCATTTGGCCTCGTGCTCACGTCCGCGTCTTCTGATGGTCCGTCTGCAATCTCCCGTTGTTCGCGGGCGACCCGTGCTGCAATCGCCGTCAGGTATAAATTCGGGTTGTTAGTGAGTGCCGCGCGCAGCACGCGAATCACGTTTCCATCCTTCGCGTATTCGAACACCGGCGAAATATACCGATACTGATGACTTGCGACCGCTTCGGCGCCCGGCCGCGTCCATTCCACGCGCCCCCATAAGGCGCCGCAACGCGCCGCGAACTCTCGAATCCAGCCTGCCGCTGGCGCCGGACGGCCCTCGGGGGCGGCGAAATCTGTCGCGTGGTCGTAATCGATTGGCAGCCCCGCCTCCATCTTCAATGCGGCCGTCGCCGCGATAACCGCCGCGGGATCGTCGAGGCGATACGGTCCTCTGCCATCCCGACCTTCAAACTCTCCCGCCGGAATCAGCTCGATCCATTCGGGTGCCGGCGTCGCGCCGTCCAACATTGTTCCAATCACGCCGCATTCGTGGCCCGTTGCGTCGGTTGTATGCATTCCGATTGTGCCATTCATCGTGCTGAAGTGTGACATCGGTTTACCTTCTCTGTAAGGGTGAAAGGTTTCACCTGTAGTCAGTCGGTGCCGTCTGATCTGAACTGGGGATATAGACGTCTCGCCCATCGATGCTCGCTCGCTTAAGCCTCATCCGCCGCGCGCCTGCCGTTGACTTCGGCCGGCGTGAGCACGGCTTCGCCCGCGCCCGCTTCCGGCAGACCGAGGCGATCGAGTATCATCCTCTGTCCGACGCGCAGTCCGCGGTCCGCCAGTTCCGCGATCATGTCCGCGAATGCCTTGTCGTCCCGGTCGCTCGGCAGCGCGAGCTGTACGTTCGGATAGTGCCGCTGCGGACCCGTGTTCAAATCCACTATCGGCTTGACCAGGTCGCGTCTGATCGTCTCGGCAAGACGTCGCGCGTCGGCGCCCAGGATATCGCGCCGCACCGCGTCATGGACTTGCGCTGCCGCTCGCGATCCTCCGCCGCGCGGTATATCAGTGGTCAGTGTCTGCCCGAGCACGGCCTTGCTCACCTGCGCATCGAGGTATTCGCAAAATCGCTGGTAGAGCTCGGCGCTTCCGTTCTGGCGCGCCTCCGTGAACTCTATTAGCATCGAATCCGGAATAATCGCCGCTGCATCGGTGCCGATATTGGCTACCGCACTGAGTAGCGCCTGCCGGTCGGCGTCAGTCGCGCCCGCGCTGTACTTGCCCAGTCGTAGCGGCTGCCCGAATACTTCCGCGAACGTTACCCAGTCTTTCAATATGTAGTTCTTGAATAGGTATGACCAGCCGGACGCGCGCGCGAGGCCGCCACGGATTGGTAGGCCGGACTTGGCTTTCGCGAAGTGAACTATAAATTTGAACGGCGCCAGGGGAGCCGTCATCGGTTGCAAGCCGTTCCACGGCCCGGCGCTCCGGGCAGTGCGCCCGCCTGCTAGATGCGGTTGCATGTGCGCTTGTCCATCTTCCGCTGCGAACGGAATCGTTTGGCCTTCGTCGGTGAGTGTGCGCACCAGTACCTGCTCGCCACTCACCCAGTCGAACATAAACCAGCGCGGATCTCGCCAGATAAGCCGTGCCGGTACCCATTCGTGTCCCGAGGTATCCCATACAATCTCAGTCGCCGAAAATCCTTTGCCGAGCGCATCGAGTACGTCGAATAATGCACCACCCAGGTCCAGTGGTCCGCCAAATAGCGCCTCGCTTACCATGTCTGCGATCCGGATATCTTCGCGCGCGCTTGAAGCCGGCTGTATGTTTATCGGGAGCTGCGCCACTGCTTGCTTGCGCGTCTCCATTACCGCCAGGTAATGCAGGTCTTTCTCCTCCATTTCCTCGGCAAGTTCGAGATAGAGAAATGGATCGCCGAATTCCGCCTGCCGCAGTACCGCTGCGAGCTTCTCCGGCGTCAATCCCGCTGATGGATGCATTATCGAGTAGATATTTCGGATTCCCGTCATTGTCGGAGCCGCCTGCTCCGTATGCAACAGCGATGTATCCACCACTCGGCCGTACGCGTCGTATATGGTCATGCGGGTCTCCGCGTTACTTATTCGGTCGGTCCCGTTCGCGATGGTTCGGTTACGCTTCACTCACCATGCGCCGCCGGCCATGCTGAATCTCGCCCCCGCGCGGATCGGCCGGGTCACGTCTTCCTGTGCCGCGCTATGCATGGAGTATGGCGTCTCCGCCGCTTGTCCGAATCGTCGCCGGGACGCCGCCGTGTATTCGATGCGCGGAACTTCGGCTGTACTTGCGAAATACGCCATCGCCGCCGCTATCGCCGTGTCGCCATGGCGCTGGCCGCCCGCGGTCCCGGCGGTCCGCCGTTCCGGCACGTGCGCGAAGCCTCGTTCCATCACCAATGCGCGATGGTCGGCCAAAATATCCGCGTCGCGCGGTAGTTCGATCCGCGCGTCCTCGAACGCCGCCTTGTAGCGCGGCATGTTCTCCCGATACCATTCCGCCGTCAGCATCACCTGCCGGATCCGCGCGCCGTAACGCTGCATCGCCGTCTCGGCCAGGTACTGCCCATTGCCGCGCGCGTCCATCGCACCCGCGATCATCCGCGGCAGCCGATCGACTATGAAAAAGAGTATTTGTTCCTGCTGCCGAAATGGTATGTTGCGCAGCTCGACCACGAAGGGTGTGCGCCGAATCGTATTTCGCGTCATTTGCAGCGGCCAGATCACGGTGAGGTCGCCCGATCTGCCGAAATCCTCACCAAAGCAGCTGGCCGCGTTGCAATCGAGTGTCGCCAGCGCCGGCGCGATCGCCGCGTCGCAAAAATCCTGCGCCGCCTTTACGCGCTCGGCCTCCGGTCGGCTGGCGAAGCCCTCCGGCTGCTCCCAGCGGATCACCGGCGCTCCATCGCGCATTCGTCCTTCGATCAGGCTTGACGACAAAAATGCTCCGCCTTCCGCGCGCGGTATACAGAGTAGTTCCTCGGTTCCGTTCTCGCCGTACTGCTCGAATAGTTGCGCCCGCCATTCGCGTTCTCCCGCGCTCGACCACCGGGCTCCGGTCTTCTGGCATATGCGATGGTATAGTCCGTCGGCGATCGCGTCATCGATCGTAATGCGGTGCAGTGAGAAGGGCCGGCGTCCCGCCCGCACATCGTTGACTAGCTCGTTGAATGCGTTCTCGGCTCCGTTATGCGTTGAGATTATTCGCACCGCGCCGCCCCACATCGTAAACGCGAGTGCGGCTTTGAGCAGGGCGGAGAGATCGTCGTGAAAGGCCGCTTCATCGATTACCGCACGGCCCTGTTTGCCGCGCAGGTTCGACGGCCGTGACGACAACGCCACGATCTTGTGCCCCGAGCTGAAGCGGACCCGGTACGCTAGAATATCGCGCCGCTCGTCGTCCACCGCGATCTCCTCGATCGCGCGCGCCGCTTTGTCGAATTGCCGCGCCCACGCCGCCGCCGTTTCGACGAACTCCAGCGCCATGTCCCGGTTGTAGCCGAGATACCAGGTGTCCATCCCCTTGCGCGCCGCCGCGCGCAGCGCGCTGTCGGCAGCCTCGGCCCACGTCAAGCCCACCCGTCGCGACTTTTCCGCGATCTTTACTGGCGCTTCATCCGCGATCCAGCGCACCTGGTAAGGCAGTAGTATTTCCGAACCCTTCGCCTGGTCAGTGTCTTGTTCGGCATTACTCACTGTAGCTTTTGTCCGACTAGCCATTGCGAGATCCTCCTTTCACGCCGTGCTACCGGGTAATCTCAAGCAGCGCCGCGCGAATCTGCTTCTGCGCGTCCTCCGACAGGCCCTTGCCGCCGGCCGCCTCTACCGCCGTGCGCACTTGGGCGATCACCTTCCGCTCCGCCTTGCCGACGCGCTCGCTCAGCCGCGCGCGCGATTCCTCGGTCCAGCGCTCCTGCATCACCGCCGCTCGCATCATCTGCGCGACGCTGTTCGCAATCGCTGCGAGATTGCTTGGCTTGAGCTCCGCGTCGTTGAGCTCGACCAGCACTGCGAACAGTCGCTGCTGCACCAGTTTTAGCGTCGCCGCCGTGATTCGATCGTCGTCGCCGCCCGCCTCGTCCACCACCGCGCGCGCCTGCGCCGTGGCCATCCGCACCTGTTCCAGCCGCCGCTCCATCAGGTTGCCGTATCGGCCCACCGTACTGCGGGCGAGCTTGAAACCGTTCTCTCCCAACCACTTCACGAGTCCTCGATAGTCGCTGAAGTGCCCCTCGATCAGCCGCCGATCGAGTTCCGCGCGCAGCTTCGGATCGAGCGCAAGGACTTTCATTCTCGCTCCCATGGCGGATGGCGGGCGCGCCCCCTCACCAGTACTTTCGCGGACGCGCCACGCCCCGTGGTGCGTCGATCGTGTATTCGACGACGTCGACCCCGCGCGCCGTTAGCTTCGCGCACCAGGTCTCCGTGTCCTCGTTCTCGATTTCCAGCAGCCCGAGATTGCGCAGATAGTCCAGTTCTCGCCGCGCCCCGGTGATTGACAGTGGCAGCCGCACATCCTGCAGCACGCGCCACACTATATTCTCCGACACCGCGATCGGCCGTCCGGCGTCCAGCACCCGCAGTATTCGCCATCGGGCCTCTTCGCGCTGTTTCTGTTCCAGGTCCATTCCGCTGCCGCTCATAGCGCCGTCTCTTCTGCCGGGAGCCCCCGGCCGCCGCGATGGTACAGTCGCTCCCGCAATTCCGCGATCTCCGCCCGCACCTCCGCCCGCATCGCATCGAGTTTCGCCTCCAGCGTATTACTGAAGCGAATCCAGTCTTCCCGCCGTACGTAATCCACCGGCAGCTGCGCCTTTAATTGCAGCAGTTCACGTTCCAGTTCATGCGAAAACTCAGTACCCTCGTGCTTCATCGCGTCCAGGCGCATACTCAGTTCCGCTTCGTAGCGCGTCAGCAGCCAGCGGATTGCGCCCAGGTTGAGCCCCACCAGCGTGACGAACGACATGGCGAAGGTCGCGATCGCTTCCGCACTCATCGGCTTGTCCGGCGCCCCCGCGCAGCCCCCGGGCGTCCGCGTCTCGGCGCTCTTGCCGCGCGGGGCTGCATCATTGTCGTCGATCCGCGCTCGAAGGTTGCTCTGCTAGTCAAGGTTGTCCCGCGTGTAACGTTGTGCCGTTCATTCTGTGGCGCCATGCCTGATGGTTAGTGGGTAATGCGTATATTCAGTGGCGTCGCCTGCGACCAGCTCATGCGCCACGCTTCGCCCTTACCCGCCGGGTTGCATCTGACGATCGCGCTCGCCCATGCCCTGGTCATTCCCGCGCTCGGGTTCCGGTTCCATCGTGGCCTTGAGTTTGACCGCCGCCGACATCGACAGCAGTACCGTCGCCAGGCCCGCACCGTAGGCCGCCGCGTCTGACGCGCTGAAATGGCCAAGGTTGAACACCGCCGCGGCCCAGAAGACGATATACGCTGCCGCTCCGATCACGGCGATTAGGCGCGCTGCGTCGTACGTCAGGTTGTCCTTGCCGGTCAGGCTGTCCTGTAGCCACTTCATGTGGCGGCATCCTGCCTCGCGCTGGTTTCACGAATGGTCATTCGCCGAACGTGAAGCCGGCAATCGCCCGCGCTGCGTTGATTACGCGAGTAGTCAATCGCCCCGGAGTTGCCTTCGGGCCCGCCGTACCGATGGTCACCTGCGAAGTGGTATTGGCTCCGCTTCTGGCGGATGCCGCGTTCGCCGCCGGCTGCGATGTCTCCACCGACGCCGTCGGAACCGTCGGAGCGGACCCGCCCGGGACGGGCGCTTGCGGCGCGTTCCCCGCCGGTGACGCACAGCCCGCAATCACTGCGTCGCGATCGTCGACTGCCCCTTTCAGGATCTCCACCGTCGCCGCGTACGCCCGCATCGTGTCGGCTGCCGCCGACTGCGCCGTGAGCGCCGCGATCGGCAGCGCCGGATGGATCAGCGCCGGCGGTTCGCAATAGACCGGCGCGTAGATCGGCATTTGCACCGCTACCGGCTCCGCCGGCGGCACAGAGGGCGGGGCAGACGCGCAGGCCGCCAGCAGGCCCAGGATCGGCGGGAGGAGGCGCCTTACCATCGGCCCAGCTCCGGTCCCTGCGCGTTGCCCCATCGAATTGCGGCGTCGCATCCAGCCGGCACCGCTGCGTGATCAAGCTGAGTCGCATGCGTCAGATCGCCTTGCATCGCCTGCGCGCCGCGCGCCGCGAACTCGGCCGTCCGGTTCTTGGCCGCCGCATTCGCCGCCGCCATCTGGCTCTGCAAAGCCGTGATCGCCGCGTTCTGCCGTGCCACCGCCGCGCGCATCGCACTGTTGTCCGCCTCGAGCGCCCCGGTCTCCTGCGTCAGCGTTACGATTTGCGCGCGCGCCGCGTCGCGCTGATGTACCAATACGCCGCGATAGATCAGCCCCCCGGCGATCAACGCCACGATCACGATTGGCTTCCAGTAGCTGAGGATCGCGAGCGCCGGCATCGTCCTTAGCTCCGCGCTGCCGCCGCTGCGACCGGATGCGCCGCGGTCAGCGCGGCATGACTCTCGACCGCCGCCGCGACCGTCGCCGCGCCGTGATCGTCAACCGCCGCCGCATGCTTCTCGATCGCGCCCGCCAGCTTCTCGACTGCCGCCGCATGCTTCTCGATCGCCGAAGCGTGCGCGTTCGTCGTACTGGCGCTGGCACTCGCCGGTGCCGCTTTCGCCGCGCTTACCGTGGCCTCGAGCGCCGTGACTCGCGACTCGATCGTCTGCACGAGGCTGCGCACGTCGTTGGCCAGCGTGCGTCCCCACAATGCTCCCGCAACCAGCCCGCCAATTCCCACTACTGCGTATCCAGCTACATTCGCGTCGATCATCTTGATGTCCTCCCATTCGTTGTCGGCGCTGCCGCCGCACTATTCGCGCGCGCGACCGTCAAACTTCGCGCGTCCGTTATCATTCGCTTTCTGCGCTCGCCCGCTATGCCCATTTCACTCGTACGCGCGATTGAGCCAGCCCGCCAAAAATTCACGATCCCCGTCGGCGCGCGCCCCGCGTTCCAGTGCCGCCAACGTCCGGTAGTAGCCCGCCGCCTCGGCTCGCAACGCCGCCAACAGCGCGACCTGGTTGGCCGCCGCCGCCGCCGCCCGCGTCGCCGTGCCGATCTCGCCGTCTTCGGTCACCGGGCTGCCGCACGCGCGCAGCGCCCTCTGCAGGCAGCGCGTGGCGGGCTCCGGCCCGATATTCACCGCGAGATTGAAAAGTTTCGCGCCCGCCACGCCCGGCAAGTCCGAATACCGATAACGCTGCCACCAGTCGCGATAGTAAATCGCCGCCGCCTGCGCCCGCGTCAGATGCTCAATATCCACGTCGGGGTATTGACGCTGCGAGATGCCGAAGCGCGTCGCGCCGCCCGGATCTTCCGGATTCCGCACAAAGCCGCCTTCGTCGCGCAGCAACTGTTCCAGAGCGCGCGTGAACGCAGGTGGGTATTGCTGCGATGATTCTGAGTTTGCGATCGTCACAGCAGGCAAGTTACGCGCGGCGCCCATCCGGCATAAGGGTGAAATCTTTCACGCAGTAGTAAATCTGATTAGTCAGTAGCCGGGTGTTTGCGGAAATTAACTTGGAGTTGATCCTGCCGATTATGAGGATAGGCTCTCCGCGCCGCGATCTTCGCCGCAACTTCGCCGCCGCGCCGGTCGCTGGCGCGATCGGTTGTGCAGGTTCGATCCGGATTCGCTCGCGCGGTGAAATATTCGTGCGGAATTGTGTAGATACGGTAGGAGAGGGCGTGTGAGTATCGCACGGGTAATCGATTCACGCCGGCGAAATCGATCCGCCGGCGCGTTCCGCTCACGGCACGCGATTGTTCGCGCGCGCCTCCGCCAGCACCTGGAAGACCCGCCGCCGCGTGCAGCCGAGCGCCCGCGCGATCGCGTCGACGCTCATTCCGTCGGCCCGCATCTGCGCGATCCGCACCCGCCGTGGCGTCGGATTCGGCACCTCCAGCCGGTCGCCGCCATAAATTTGCGCCAGCGCGATCGCCGCCTCATGGCCAACCGCGCCGCTCAAGGCGTCGCCGGCGTCCGGTGTCTGCGGCACGTAAAGCCGCGTCCCGCCAAACGCCGCCACCAGCCGCGCCGCCGCCGGCGTGCCCATCACCGCGATTAGCTCTTCCAGCAATGCGCCGCGCGCCCCGGCCTCGAACTCGGCCGTGAAGCGCTCGCCCGTCCGGTCGCCCGTCCGGTCGCCCGTCGCATCGGCCCCGACCGTTGCGACCGACGCGCGCGCGGCCGACGGCGCACTCGCGCCCGGCTCCGCGGTAGCTGTAGTCGATTGCCCACGCCGCAACGACCGGCTCGCCGAATTTATCGCCAGGTTGCCATAGCTCGCGACGCCCATCGCGATGCTCACCGCGCCCGTTGCATCCGGATCGACGGCCGCGCGCGCATGAAACTTGCGCGCCGGATCGTAGCCCGGTCCACAGATTGGCGGTGCGTCGGAAACTCCGGTTGTAATGCGATTTGGCCGGTCCATCATGCCGCCTCCGGAGGGTTGACCGCCGCGCCCGCACGCCGGCTGACTTCGCCCGCCAGGCGTTCGAGTAGCCGTGCAAAGCCGCGATCGTTGAGCCGCCGCCGTTCAATCACCCGCCAGGCATGAATCACGCTGGAATGGTCCCGCGCGAAGGCCATCCCGATCCGCGGGAACGACGGCCGCCGCCGCTCCGCTCCGCGCACCGCGCCGCGCGCCCCGGCCAGTTCACGGCTCAGGTACATCGCGACGTGCCGCGCGCACGTGATCCGTTGATGGCGGCTCGGCGAGACCAACTCGGCCGCGCTCACGTGAAAGGTCCGGGCAACCGTCTCCTGGACCTGCCTGATCGAGATTCCGCGATTCGCCGGTGAAATCATGAGTGCCCCCTGCTCACGCTCTCAAATTTTTTCGATTTCTGAACGATCCGCCGCCTCTCGCGCCCCGTCCCTCACCGAGCCTCCCTGGCTCGCCTCCACCCCTTCATCGCGATTTCCCCCATCGCCCGCATCGCGCTCATCCGCTTTGACCGCTACACTGGTTTGGCCGATAATTTTGTACCTTGGTTGAGGTCCGACCTGCCGTAAAAAGACCATCGGCAATGGAATCGCGCCGGGTTGTCGTGTCGTGTCTAAATCAGACATCGTTAGCAATGAAAACATGTGTCTTGATTGGATAAAATAAATGATGTGAGGACTAAATTGTATAAACAGCCTTAAACATGTCAACATATATCCCACAGTAGGAGAATAGTGTCAACTATCGTAGTAGATGAGGCATTCCAGCGTCGCTTGCGTCTGATTATGCAACAATTTGGGTCAGTCGCTGACCTCGCACGCGCCGTCGGAGTGTCCGATAATGCGATCTACAAGTGGGTCTCCGGCCGCGGCCAGCCCGGCATGATGAGCCTGGTTAATCTGGCCAAAGCCTCCGGCGTTTCGGTCGAATGGCTCGCGACCGGCCGCGGCGTCGCCGCCGATACCCATCCGCATGCGCAGGCCGCCGCCGCGCCCGAGTTCCTCGCGATGCCTCGTCATACGCTTAAAAGTGACGGCGGACGCATCGCGCTGCAGAGCGATCAGATTGTCGACCACCTGGGCTTCAAGCCCGAATGGCTCGAGCGCGCGCTCGCGCTCGAGGCGCGCAATCTTGCGCTGATCGAGGCGGTCGGCGACTTCATGTCGCCAACTATCGACGAAGGCGATCTCGTGCTGGTCGACCTGCGCGAGCCCCGCTTCCATCACGACGGAATCTACGCCCTGCGCTCGGCCGGCGATCTCGCGATCAAACGCATCCAGCGCCGGCCCGACGGTAACCTGCTGATGCGCGGCGACAATCCTGCCTACGAAGTCGTCACCATCGCGCCCGACCAGATCAATCTTCTCGGGAGGGTGCTCTGGGTTGGCGGCCGCCTCTGATCGATCGCGCCGCGCCGCCGATGATGCAACAATTTGTTACTTAATCCTATAAATTGATGTGTTACGGGCGCAGGCCAATCCGCCGCCGCGCGAACCAATCTCGCCCCGCGCATGCACCTCTCGCGATGCGCCCGCGGCGCCACGCACCGTGGCGAACCGGCGCGTATTGGGCGGTCGCATCGTGACGCTCGTGCCGATCGGAAGACCGGATCGGGTGCGCGCTGCCTTACGCACGTCGCTCCTGATGGCGCCTCGGACTGCCGCAACGAAGGCTCTGCCGCGACCGCGGTTCGTCGGCACGATCCACCGCCGCGCCGCGCAGTTTGGGCGAAGAACGAATTGTACCAATGATGCTAACTATCGGTTAGCAAGACACAGGCTGTTAGTTGACACTAAACATGGCACGGAGTAGCGTGGTTGAGCTTAGGCTCTACTTGTGAAGTAACTTCGGACGCTGGCGATTCCTTGGCATTTCAACACGCCGCGCCACTTAGTTCTCGCTCCGGGACGGGGTCGCATGCGCAACCCGCTGTGGTTTATGCGGGTTGCGAAAGAGGGGGGCGCCCCCGTCCCACTGTAATCAAAATCCTTCTTTATTAAACGTCGCTCCGCGCGCCGATCGATCAACGGTCGATTGCGCTTGTCGCCGCCACCCCGATGGGGCGAGAATCGCGCTGGCCAGTATGCCGCGAGCTTAAAGCGCGCGCGGCACGCCGCGACTGCTGCAACTTATCAACGGAACTAGCCGCCGCCGCGCCCCGACCGGGTCGAGCGATGACCAGGGTCGCGGCGGCTGGGGCGGAGACGACCACGATGGCATACAGCACGGTGCTCTACGAAAAGACCGACCGGGTGGCGAAGATCACGCTCAACCGGCCCAAATACCGCAACGCGCAATCGACCATGCTGCTCAAGGAGCTCGACCGCGCGTTCGCCGCGGCGGCCGAAGATCCCGGCGTTCACGTGATTATCCTGGCCGGGGCGGGCGATCATTTCTCGTCCGGCCACGATCTTGGCACGCCCGATGAGCGCGCCGATTCGGCTAGCTACATCAACGTGCGCGGCCTCAAGGATCGCCACTGGAAATCGTGGGAGGTCTTCCTCGACAACACGCTGCGCTGGCGCGACCTGCCCAAGGCGACCATCGCGCAGGTCCAGGGCTACTGCATCTTCGGCGGCTACATGTTCGCCTCCGCGATGGATCTGATCGTGGCCGCCGACGACGCGATGTTCCTGCCCTCGCTGACCCAATACTTCTCCGCGCCGTGGGACGTGGGCGTGCGCAAGGCCAAGGAGATCCTCTTCCAGAGCCGCTTTGTCGACGCGCGCGAGGCCGAGCGCCTGGGCCTGGTCAACACCGTCGTGCCGCGCGCCGACCTCGAAAGCGCGACGATGGCGCTGGCGGCGAAGATCGCCGAGAGCGACGAGTACCAGTTGCGCATGGTCAAGTTCGCGGTCAACCAGGCCCAGGACGCGATGGGCTTCCGCACCGCCGTGCGCAACGCTCATTCGCATCACTTTCTGGCGCGGATGCCAGCCTACAACAAATGGGACAAGGGCGAGGATACGAAGGTGCGGCGGCTGCCCGGTGTCGAGCAGGCGATTCGCACTCTCACCAC
>Ga0307372_10002773_pt1 | contig 28586 bp, 38 predicted proteins | sample OX1MG_FD_202533 | JGI IMG/M metagenome (GOLD analysis project Ga0307372, IMG submission 202533) | Soil microbial communities from Risofladan, Vaasa, Finland - OX-1 | ecosystem: Environmental > Terrestrial > Soil > Coastal area > Acid sulfate soil | place: Finland: Risofladan, Vaasa | collected... | reverse complement strand
GGACGCCACCGACGATCCGCTGCACGGCAACCAGGAAGGGCGGTCCTTTCACGGGTACTACGGGAATTATTGCTATCTGCCGCTGTACATTTTCTGCGGGGACGCGTTGCTCGGCGCGCGCTTGCGGCCGTCGAACCGGGATGCGGCGGCGGGGTGCGTGGAGGAAGTGAAGCGGATCGTGGCCCAGATTCGACACACCTGGTCGCAGGTGAAGATCACGATTCGCGGCGACTCCGGCTTCTGCCGGGAAGAGCTGATGACGTGGTGTGAAGACCACGGCGTGGAGTATGTGCTGGGGCTGGCGAAGAACGCGCGGCTGAAGGCGGCGATCGGGCCGGAGGTGGAGCAGGCGGCGGAGTATGCGGAGACGGGGCAAGCGGCACGGGTGTTCAAGGAATTTGAGTATCAGACGCGAGAGAGTTGGAGGCGGGCGCGGCGGGTGGTGGCGAAGGCGGAGCACTTGGAGAAAGGCTCCAACCCGCGGTTTGTGGTGACGTCGTTGTCGGCGGAACGCTGGGAGGCGCGGCGTTTATACGAAGAGTTGTACTGCGGGCGCGGGGAGATGGAGAACCGGATCAAAGAACAGTTGATGCTGTTTGCGGACCGGACGAGCACGGCCTTCTTGCGGAGCAATCAGATTCGCTTGGACTTTTCTTCGATCGCCTATCTGTTGATGGAGGCGCTGCGCCGCTTGGGCTTGAAGGGGACGGAGTGGGCCCAGGCGCAGTGCGCGACGATTCGGCTGAAGGTGCTGAAGATCGGGGCGCTGATCCGAGTGACGGTGCGGAAGGTTTGGATGGCGCTGGCGGGAGGCTATCCCTACGCGGAACGGTGGGCGAGGATTTGGGCTCAGCTTCAGCGGATTCCCCTGCGAAGCTGAAACGGAGAGTGCGAAGGGTGCTTACGGTCGCTGAGAAATATCCACAGGCGCCCGTGTGTCTGATAGCTTGGGCAAATCCTTGTAATTCAGGTGGCACGACCTCTCGAAAGGGGGCTGTGGTCTCGAGGCGAAGTCGCACTCCTTTTTTCGGCGACACGGCCCTGCCCAAGACCCTCGAATAGCCACCCTCCGGCCTCGCTGTCAGCGTTCAAAAAAGCTGGTGAGAAATGCGGGCTAGGGGGTGCCCTTCTTCGATTACGACAACGACGGCCTCCCGGATCTGGTCCTGGCCGACGGCCACCCGGACGACAGCGTGGATCGGCGCATAAGGAGCGTCACCTACCCCGGGCCACTCCTTCTGTTCTACAATGCCGGGGGTGGGAAAATGACGAACGTCAGCAAATCCAGCGGCGCGGTGTTTGAGAAAAGGAGTCCGGCGCGGTCTGGCGGCTGGCGACCTCAACAATGACGGTTACCCCGACGCGGTCGTCGGGATCAACGGCGGCGCGCCGATGATTCTCCTTGACGACGGTGAGAGCCTGAACCACTGGATCGGCCTTCACGGGTTGGGACACCACGCCTAACCCGGACGCCGTCGGGGGCTAATCGAGTGGAGCGTGCGTGGGGTAGTTCACTCCAGATTGAAGAGCGCGGGCGGAAGTTTTATGTGCAGCCATGACCCTCGCGAGATATTGGTGATCGGGAGGGAGACCCGCGTAGACTGGGTCGAGGTTCGATAGCCGGGGCCCGGCAGACGTATCGATCGTTTCACGAATCCGCCCATTGACAAGTATTTGACAATCTTGGAAGGCAAAGGGCTTCAGCAGTGTTCACCCAGGCTGTTCTAATTTTGGTGCTCTTGCAGGGCACTAATCCCCTGGCGCGACTGCTCCGGCGTGCCCAGCAGGATTTCAAGTCCGGAAGCTATTCCGAAGCGCGTGCCGAGCTCCGCCAGGCGGTAAAGCTTGCTCCTCAAGACCCCATACTCTGGAGCTACTTGGGCATGAGCGATTATAAGCTCAACGATGGCGATGCGGCGGTCGCTGATTTCGAGAAGGCTCGCGCCCTCGACCCTCGCAACCCCCTCAATTATTTCAATCTTGGTATGCTGCACCACCAGCGGGGCGAGATTGCCAAGGCTCTTGAAGATTACAGGCAGGGATTGGCTCTAGCGCCTGATGATCCGGCGGCCAACGAGAGTTATGCCCGGCTGCTCATGCAAGCTAACCGGTACCGCGACGCCATCGTGCCTCTGAAGAAGCTGAAGAGAAACTCACCCTCCAGCCTCTCCATGCGTCTTCCCCTGATCGAGTCTTACCTGAAAACGGGGCAGAACGAACAAGGAGAGAAGGAAATCCTGCAATTCGTGCAGGCTTCAAACTGCTCGCTCAATGACCAGCTTGACCTGGCGAAGCTGCTCGTCGAAAACAAGCAGCCAGACGCAGCCCGGTGGGTTCTTGAGCACGCCGTCCAGGCAGCACCTGATCTCGCTGATGCGCGTGCCGGACTTGGCATCGTGTTGACGGATCTGGGCCGATACAGAGAAGCCGCGAAGGAGCTGGAGCGAGCTGTTCAGATCTCGCCTGATTCAGCCGAATACTCCATGCGATTCGCAGAGGCCCTCCTTTTGTCGAAGCAATACTCCGCGGCTTTGGAGTTCCTGAAGTCTGTCAAGGCCAGGTTCGGGAAGCTTCCCGAATATCGATATAAACTGGGTCTGGCCTATTATGGGTTGTCCGAATATATCTTGGCGATTCACGAGCTCAAAGGACTTGTGGGGAAAAACCCCAGCCTTGACCGAGCCCAATACTACTTGGGACATTCATACGCTGCGCTCGGGGATCTGAGCAAGGCCGAGAGCCACTATCGAAAAGCCCTCGCGCTGAATCCACAAGATGCATCCTATTATGCCGCCCTCGGGCACGTCCTGAGAAGGGACAACGACGAAAGGACTGACGAGGCTATCGGGTATCTGCGGAAGGCCATGCGGCTGGATCCCTCCGATACGCGAAGTAGACAAGATGCGGCCCTTTGTTACGAGAAAAAAGGGATGTACTCCGAGGCTGAGCGCCTTCTAATCGACGTGGTACAGGAGCAAGCCGGACTCGTTTCGGCACATCGCGTGCTGGCGCGAGTTTACTACCGCGAAGGGAAGAAAGACTTGGGCGACCACGAATCAGCGGTTGTTTCAAAGCTGGATTCGGACGACCTCCGCCGCAGCACCCAGATGATTGACTCCTCTGTTCCTCGGAGACCTCGTATGCTACCTGGAGAGCCCTTTAGGTTGCCGGCTCATTGATGATACTTAAGGCTCGCTGTCTTTCCTGAATGGGTCCCCTTTGGCGGCGTACCGCCGTGAATCCTCAAGGGACATGCACAGACCTCAGTTTCTAACCGAACTCTTCAAAAAGCGGCTCTGCGCAGAAATCTGGCAGATTGTGCGATTGACGGGGTTTTCAGGGAGCCCGGTTTCTCGATACACTAAGCAGTTTGAGAGACAACGACTGGACGAAGATTCTGGGGTGGCCGGGGTCCGAGTGGAGCGAGCGGAGATCGTGAGGCCGCCAAGACGCTGAAGCTGTGGGTGCGGCGCAAGCCGGGCAACCGGAGGAGGGTGTGCTCAGGCTGCGGGCTAAGGGTGAGAGAGATCCGTGAGGTCTATGAGCGAGAAGTGCGAGACTTGGCCTGCTTTGAGTACCAGACCACGGTGGTACTGGAACTGTATCGGGTACGGTGTCCGGACTGAGGGGTGAAAGTGGAGAAGGTGGAGCAGCCTCCGAGCAAGTCGCCCTTCAGCAAGCGGTTCGAAGAGGCGGTGGGGCAGGCGTGCGAAAGTGCGGCGGCACGGCAGGTGGCCCAGCATCGGGGCTTGGCGGCGAGCACGGTGCGCGCCATCGACCGGCTCTATCTGGAACGGTAGGCGGCAGGGAGAGGGAAGCCGGCCCTGCGCCAGATGGGCGTGGATGAGATTTATGTGGGGAAGAAGCAGAAGTTTATGACGGTGGTGAGCAACCTGGAGACGGTCCCTTACCGGAAGTTCGTGAATAATCCGGCTGGCTAAGCCGCATTTCTCATTAACAAATTGAAAAAGGCTGTCTTTTCTGGCATAAGCCTTTTGTTGATAAGAACTTGCTCCAGAGAGCGGAGCCAGCCTTATGAGTACCGAGTATGGCGGAGAACCGTTTGAATGTCAGCCCCTCACCCACCGCTGCGCGGTCCTCCCTCTCCCCGCAAGCGGGGAGAGGGCTGGGGTGAGGGGGAAATGGCGGTGGCGCATTCCCACCCCAACCAAGAGGCACATGCCTTGCCATGCCAAGCAGTGGCCACCTGTCCCTTGTATACAGTGTATCGCTTCCATACAAAGCACTTTTCCCATCCATGCACCCTGCCCTTGGTTAAAATGGTATGGAGTCCATGACGGTTTGGAACCCGCAGAAGGCTCCCCTGAAGTGGTCGGAGTGGCGAGCGCAACCGAAATTTACGGAACGAACCCTAAGAGTGTATGAAAACAAAGGATCGAGGTTTGGAACGAACCCTAAGAACCCATTTCTCACTCGGTTTGCTGCCGCAACGGAAAATCGGGTGAGAAATCCAGGCTAAGCCTGGAGCAATGGGCGCCGCAAGGTCGCATCGTGTATGACAAATTTCACGTTCTGCAGCATGCGCAGCAGGCCATCGACGAGGTGCGGCGAGCGGAGTTCTTCCGCCAAGAGGGATGGAAGCGGGAGTTGGTGAAGGGGAATCGCTGGTTGTTGCTGAGCCGCTGGGTGTGGTGGAGGCCGTAAACGGAAACATCAAGTCACTGTTGCGGCGTGGGCGGGGCTACAAGAACTTCCGCTACTTATTGTTGAAGGCGCAGCGGATGGCGGTGACCAAGACCGAATTCGTCGCGTTCAGGAAGTCCGCGTGAAATGGGCGCGCTGCCAGATTCCTGCGCGGAGCCATTTTTTCAAACTGGCGGTCGGTCACCGCCACCAGCCGCACCTGTCTGTGCAAGGGCGGCTGGTTAGGAGTTTCCGGCGCCGGGACGGCGTCCCGCTGCTCCAAGGACGTCAGCCTGCTGTGCGCCATCGGCACCCGGCTTGCCGCGCTCCATCCCTTCTCCATAACCCTTGTGGCATAGACGAATAAAAAGCGAACGTCAAGCGGTCCGTCACATTTTTTTCGATAGATTAGGTTTGGGGAGAACTTGCCGCCCGAGCGAGGGTTCAACCTGTCGAGTAGGTGCGGGGCCCGTGCCCGCCCGAGAGCGACCACGATCAGACGATGGTGTATTTTCAAAGGGTCGGCTTGAAAAGGCCTGTGCCCTCTCCGGCCACTTTCTCTGTGGTTCAGGACGAAACGTTCAAGAAGGGGCCCTTTCGCTGAGCGCTGCACTACGACCTGCCACGGCTGGGTTATTCGCTGGCCGCGAAGCGCTTCCGAGCGCGCCAGACGCTATGGAGCAGTGGTTGCTTATTCCTCTCGGTCTGGTCTTGCCTCGGCCGGCCCGGTTGAACCTGTGATCCGAGGTCGAAGCTAAAAACGGGTAGGGGCAAATTCGCTGGTGGCCAAGGGGTCTTTTGGCGACTCGGTAGTGGTACATTTTCGCCGTTGTAGAGGCGGTCTCTGACCGCCGGCCTTTATTTTTCAACAGTCTCCGGCGGTCAGAGATCGCCTCTACAACAAACTGACCCACTATCGGCAACTCAAACAATACCCCGGGCAGGCAGACGAACTGCTATACTAAATTTCTGGGTACTCTGCGACGCGACCCGGGGAGCGTCGCTGTAAACGCACCATTCCGAAAGCATCGGCTACCTGGGACGACTGAGCTGGCCCTACGTAACTCCTTGGCCGCCATCGTTTGGCTGCTGGGGTGAGCACGCCCTTGCAGCCCTTCGCTTCCGGGCAGGGTATAAGGCAGACAAACCTGTGGGAACAGAATCTAGGATTCGAAAGATCGCGTTTCTGGGTGATTACTTGCCGCGCAAGTGTGGCATCGCCACGTTTACGTCCGACCTGCTTACGGCCGTTGCCGCGGAACACCCTGTGAGCCAGTGTTTCGCGGTGGCGGTCAATGACATCGAGGGCGGCTACGATTATCCGGACGTAGTTCGCTTCGAGATCGAGGAGCAGGATTTAACGTCCTATCAGCGCGCCGCGGACTTCATCAACATCAGCAACGTTGACATGGTCTCGGTCCAGCACGAGTTTGGGATTTTCGGCGGGACGGCAGGGAGCCACGTGCTGGCGCTGATGCGCGAACTGAAAACGCCCGTTGTCACTACTCTCCATACCCTCCTGCGCGAGCCGAACTTCGACCAGCGGCGCGTGATGCAGGAGCTGATCGCGCGCTCAACCCGGCTGGTGGTCATGACCCAGCGGGCACAGCAGATGTTGCAGGAGGTTTACCAGGCGCCAGCGCCCAAAATTGATCTCATCCCGCATGGCATTCCCGACATGCCGTTTGTTGATCCGAACTATTACAAGGACCAGTTTGGCGTGGAAGGGAGAGTGGTGTTGCTCACGTTCGGACTGCTTTCGCCCAACAAGGGCATTGAAAATGTGCTCAACGCCCTGCCTGCCATTCTGGCGGAGTTCCCCGATGTTGTTTATATCGTCCTGGGCGCCACGCACCCGAACGAGCTGCGGGAGCAAGGCGAAGCCTACCGTCTCAGCCTCGAAATCCTCGCCAAAAAGAACAAAATCGAGAAAAATGTCATCTTCTACAATCGGTTCGTCGAACTCGAAGAATTGAAAGAGTTCATCGGCGCGGCAGACCTTTACATTACGCCTTATCTCAACGAGGCGCAGATCACGTCGGGCACACTAGCCTACGCGTTTGGCGCGGGCAAAGCCGTGGTTTCGACCCCGTACTGGCACGCCGTCGAATTACTGGCTGAAGAGCGCGGCGTGCTGGTGCCCTTCGGAGATGCCAAAGCCATTGCCTGCGAGGTGACCGGCTTGCTGCGCGACGCAACGCGCCGCCACGCCATGCGCAAAAACGCATACAAACTGGGCCGCGAGATGGTCTGGGGCAATGTGGCGCGGCTCTACATGCGCTCCTTCGAGCTGGCGCGGCTCCAGGGAGCGGTGGTGTCCCGAAAGTCTTTTGCCACCAAGACGCTCGACCAGCAGCCGCAGGCCTTGCCCCTTTTAAAGCTCGATCATCTTACGCGGATGACCGATTCGACCGGCATGTTCGAGCACGCCATTCTCACGGTACCGAATTTCTCCGAAGGCTACTCCACGGATGACAATGCCCGCGCTTTCATCCTCGCGGTCTTGCTTGACGAGTTGGGAGAAGAACCGGAGTGCGCGCGCACCCTAGCCACAACCTACGCGGCCTTCTTGAATCACGCCTTCGACCCCAAATCAAAACGGTTCCACAACCACCTTAGTTTCGACCGTCGCTGGCTCGATGACCAGGGGTCTGAAGATTGTCACGCCCGGGCACTCTGGGCCCTGGGTTCGGGCGTGGGACGTTCGCCGCATCGAGACTTCCAGATCATGGCCGGCCAGCTCTTCGCCCAGGCACTCCCGGCAGTGACGGAGTTCACTTCGCCGCGGGCATGGGCGTTCAGCCTCATGGGTATTCACGACTACCTGCGCCGGCTGAGCGGCGATAGCGTGGTCAACCAAACCCGCCAAGCGCTCACTGCGAAGTTGATGGAGCTTTTCGACAAGGCTGAGCGGCCGGACTGGCCCTGGTTTGAAGAGAGCTTGACTTACGATAATGCCAAGCTCGCGCACGCCTTGATTCTGAGCGGGCGCGCCACCGGAGAACAATCGGTGTTGGAACGAGGCCTGCAGGCATTGCGCTGGCTGGCGGAAGTGCAAACCTCCGAGAATGGGCATCTGCGGCCCATCGGCAGTAACGGATTCTATCCGCGCGGCGGCCCGCGCGCAAATTTTGACCAGCAACCCATCGAGGCGCAGGCGATGGTGTCGGCCTGCCTCGATGCGTACCGCGTCACCTCGGACTCCTGGTGGTACAAACAGGCCCAACGCGCCTTCGACTGGTTTCTCGGATGGAACGATCTTGGGCGGGAACTGTACTCGCCCAGCACCGGCGGCTGCCGCGATGCACTGCACGTGGACCGGGTCAACGGGAACCAGGGAGCGGAATCAACACTGGCCTTCCTGCTGTCCCTGGCGGAAATGCGTCTCATGCAAAACGCCGTCACGGCCTTCAACGAGCCAAGTCCTTAGCTTCAACCACCCCATGAAAACCATCCAAGTCAAACGCACCGGCATTACGTTGTATCAGGACCCTACGCGCGTGCTGCTGCGCCCGTTCCATTTTATGAGCGACCAGCGCGCCATGACAATCTGCACACAGGTCATGGCTCTCCCCGAAGGCGAAGTCCATACCCTGCTGGAGCAGCTCTCGGCCGAATTCGGTGCACGCCACCTTAAGATGAGCGAGTTCTTCAGACAAAGGTTTGAGGAAGTTCAACCCTATTTGCCCGCGGGCCAGCAGCCCTCCGAAGAACGCGCGTTATTGCTGGGCGCGTATTTCAGCCGCGAGTATTCGCTCGAAGCCGCTGCGTCGTTCAATCCCTCCATGGTGCCGTACCCCGATCAATCGGGCCTGCCCCCGGATTCACTGCGTTTCGTTCTAAGCCTGCGGGCCACAGGTGAAGGGCACATTTCCTCAATCACCTTTCGCACCGGAGTTCTCGACGCCGGCGCCCATATCACAATCGACGCGGCCAGCCGTTACAGCCTCGAGCCCGCACTCGTGCCCAACGCGACCACCGAGAGACCTCTCTTCGAACGAAAGCTGGGTGAGATCGGTCTGGCGGGCGGCTTCAGCCGGCAGGTTCTCAAGGCCTTGGGAAAAGCGTTCACGCTCAACGAACTGCGAACCAGCGTCAGTCTCGCCCTGAAGCAACTGAGGGCGCAGAGCCGGGAAACCGAAGCCGTGGCCAGAAAGATCTTGATCCTGGCCCAATCCAACTACGAAGTGAGGTTCGAGCCGGACTCAGGTTTGTCCGAACGCGTGCTGTTCCCTGTCACACCTTCGCAGAGCAACGGAATCGAGGACGCGCGCTTCGTTCTCTTTCAGGATGAGGATGGCAGGCAAACTTATTACGCGACCTATACGGCCTACGGCGGCAGACGGATCCAGCCGCAGTTTCTCGAAACGTCCGACTTTCTTCATTTCAAATTCATCACGCTGAGCGGACCGGCCGTCCAGGACAAAGGCATGGCGCTCTTCCCGCGAAAAATCAAAGGCCGGTACGCGATGCTGGGCCGGCAGGACTCGGAGAACATCTACGTGATGTTCTCCGATCATCTGCATTTCTGGCACACTAAGCAACTTATCCTGAAGCCGGCGTTCCCTTGGGAATTCATCCAGTTGGGCAACTGTGGGTCTCCGATCGAAACCGAAGCCGGGTGGCTGGTGCTCAGCCATGGCGTGGGGGCCATGCGGAAATATTGTATCGGCGCCTTCCTGCTCTCGCTCGATGACCCGGCGAAAGTCATCGGCCGGTTGCGCGAGCCGCTGATCAAGCCAAACGAAGAGGAGCGCGAAGGCTACGTCCCCAATGTTGTTTACTCCTGCGGCGCTCTCCTGCACGGGCGCCAGCTCATTATTCCCTATGGCATGTCCGACTACGCCACAACCTTCGCAACCGTTTCGCTCGACGAAGTGCTGGCCGCCATGGAATAGCCCCGGCATGACTTGGATGCCGTGGGCTCTTTGCGGGTATGGAGGGGCGAGATCGAGATTGCAAGAGGACGCCGTGAAAGAACCTCGGGACTGGCCTTGGTCGCGTTGGAGGTTTTATTATCTGGGGGATGGGTCTGTTCTGGTGATGGATAGGATGCCATGAGCAGCGAGAGAGAGCACAGGCGGGCGGTGAAGTTGTGTGTGTTTAGCGGGGCGCATACATACACCGCAATGTAGGCGCCACCCGCGATCGCATATAGCGCAAGAAACGTGTCGAAGGCGCCATCCGCGTGTGCCCGCTTTACTCTACATTAAGTCTTTCTTGGACCCGGCCCAATCGAGGTTGCGCCCTATCAAAAGTTCACTCATCTTGGCATGGTGAGTGTTCTTCATCGCGACTAGTGCTACGTCGAAGTGATGCTTTAGGGCAAGTTCCCTAACTCCGGGCGCATCATCATAGGTCATTAAGAAATCGCCAGAGACCTTACTGACTTCCCGGAATAGGTTCTCGTGGTCGATGTCAAAACAATTGTACAACCGCCGACCTGCTTTCTTTCCGCTCGCTGTGTAGGGGGGATCAATGAAAAACGCCGAATTGGGATTGTTTGCAGCTTCACAAATTACCTGAATTCCATCTCCATTCTTAAAAGAGATTCGGTCTCGAATTGTGGCGATATTGCGAATTCGCCTGGCAAGCGTCTCCGGATACCATCGAGAGAGAATTCCCTTGCCGTTTTCCCCATGCCTTATGGGGCGAGAGCCGGGAGCCAAAATTCCCCCATGGTAAGTTCGGTTCTTAAGTATGGTCTGAAACGCCTTTTCCCGAGTGGAAAGTGATTGCTTATTCAGTTCTTTCTCCGCGCTTTCCCGCGAAAGCTTAAAATTCAGTATTTTTTCCGCCAGCCACTCTGCCTCGTCCTGGAGGACTGTTCGCCACACTGCGGCTATTTCGCCATCGAGTTCCACCAGGGTTACGTGCCCGGCCAGCTTTTCCGCGGCCACCGTAAGGCCGACGATGCCGCCGCCCGCAAATGGTTCAATGAATTCGGCTGGTTTTTCTTTCTTGCTCGATAGCCAGCGGCGAATCTGGGGGATAAGCCACGTCTTCCCACCGGGGTATCTAAAGGGGCTGCGCTGAGGAACAGACGCAACGTTGACCACTCGCTTAAGTCCGTCATCCTCGAATAGCGTCTGCTGGTACATGAGCCTCCCTCAACTTACTCCGTAACTATGTTGTCGGCAAGAGACGGTGCATCAGGAGGGCTTTCCAGTTTCTCATTCAACTTGGACTGCAGTCGCTCAACAAATTTCTCGACCGGTCCCGCCTCTGACGTTGTGAGCTGCTGAAGAGCCGCCTGGAAGCTGGTATAAACGATTTGACTTCGCGTCAATTGGTAAACGTTCTTGCCATTGTCGTGCTTAAGGTCGTAAACCATCCAAGCTATCTCTGCTTTTGCCTCATCCACCTCAGCCATCTTTGGCAACGTTTCATAAAATCCTCGGTGGATGGCAACCGCCTGCTTCTTCCCCCACGCCTTGAAGATTCCGCCCTTGAAGAGGAGTTGCGGCGCCAATCGCTTTCTCGAAGAAGACAGGTAGTCTGGACGAGGATAATTGGGTTGGCCCACCCAATCCATTTTTGAATTCGTGGCTGGGCTTTCCATGTAGTGCTCGAAGGGTTCGCGGATATTCCCAGAAATGTAGACGGCCTGAACCTCACACGAGCCAAAATCTATGACCTTGCCTTTTTCGTCGTAAGCCACGAGCACGATGTCAATATTGCCGGCAGAATTCCCGTGCTTGTCGTTTAGCCGGACTTCGACCAGCGAGGTCCATTTTGCTTCTGGCGGGAAGAAGAATTCAGCGGCATGCTCAGCGATGAGCCAGTCCTCCCGGAATCTGATCGGGCAGGTAATTGCTACGCTATCCCCTTCAAAGACGCTGCATACGCCCAGAGGGTTATTGGCTTTATCCTTGGTGCAATTTGGAACTTTATTGTTAAATGGGCACAGTCGCTTCTCTCTTTGACGCACTGCTTCTGCGGAATGGTTGTTTATGGGGAACCCAAAAACTTCAGCCAACGGATGCTTACTCATATATCGTGCGTCGAACTCCTTAACAGGTTGCAGAATATCACGTTTTTTCCACCAAGGTTCCGACTCAGGTGTCGCGGGTAAGTTCCGCATTGTGGAAAGCATGTGATCTCGCGGGTGGCGCGTCCATTGTTTCGTGATGTATGCGATCTGTTGGGAATTGCGCTAGAATGTCCTCTTGCTCCGACAGATAAGGAGGGAGGAACGCAATGGCAATCACCTTGGAACTACCGCCTGACATCGAAGCCAGTCTGGCGGCTCAGGCCCGAGCCCGTGGCCTCCGGCTCGATGCCATGTGGAGGGTTGCTAAAGCAGCAGGCTGCAACAGAACGTCCCGCGCGCGCGATGAGCCTGGAGCAGTTCGAGGCCGAGCTTGATGCGTTGGCGCACGGCCCGTGGTTCGGCCCCTTGGCTCTGCTCAGGGGACCCAAGTCGCGCACCGGAACCGCAGCGACGGCGAATCGCGCACTAATCCAGGGCGCGACGGCAGGCGGCAAGTGTGCGTCCAGCCAGAGATTCATGTCGCCAGGACCGGATGGTCCAGGCGAAGCGTGGCGTATTGAAGCGCGGCCTTAATATCTTCCATCTCAAGGTCCGGCATCTCCGCCAGAATTTGCTCCGCGCTCAAACCTGCCGCCAGCAGGTCCAGCACATCGACCACACGGATGCGCATGCCTCGAATGCAGGGACGCCCGCCGCACTGCTCCGGATTGACTGTGATTCTCTCCATCAAATTCGGTTTTGAGTTCATCGGTAGCCCTGACTATACACCGTGCGCCGAGGATTAGAAATGGCAGAATTCAGCTCGCAGAGCATGGTCTTTGGGAAGCGAGACTCCGCCGGCGGCGCATACGTTTCGCAACATGGAATGTATGCGAACTCAGAGCTTGAAATCAAGGTGTTCTCTGCGCCGCACACATGCCATACTGCGGCATGTATGCGCCACCCACCCTATCCACCGGAAAAGCCGCAGACTTAAACAACAAGTCTGCGCTACTTACTGCCGAGCCCTAACAGCATGAGCATTCCGAATAAAAGAGTGGCTGTCCTATCGCCGGTAGCTTGGCGAACGCCTCCCCGGCAATACGGCGCCTGGGAGACGGTGGCGAGCAACATCACCGAAGGACTGGTCGCTCGCGGTTGGGATGTAACGTTGTTCGCCAGCAGGGATTCCGTGACCAGCGCTCACCTTCATGCGGTGGTGGAGCGCGGGTATGAAGAAGACCCCACCGTCGATCCCAAAGTAGCCGAATACCTTCACATCTCCGAAGCGTTTGAGCACGCTGCCGAGTTTGACCTGATCCATAGCCACTACGACTTCATGGCGCTGACTTACACCCGGCTGGTAAAGACACCGGTCCTCACCACCATTCACGGATTCTCGTCGCCCAGAATCATGCCCGCGTATCAGAAATATCGTGACGGATATTTTGTTTCCATCAGCGACTCCGATCGCGCGCCGGGGCTGAATTACCTGGCGACAGTCTATAACGGGATTGACCTCTCGTTGTATCCGCTCCAGGAATCTGGCGGTGATGACCTGATTTTCCTGGGCCGGATTCACCCGGATAAGGGTGTCCATCTGGCCATCGAGGTGGCTCGCCGGAGCGGCCGGCGTTTGATCATCGCTGGAATCATCCAAGATGAAGCCTATTATCGGGAAAGGCTCAAACCGCACATCGACGATCAACAAGTCTGCTATATCGGCCCGGTGGGCGTAGCGGGAAAAAACGAATTGTTCGCGCGCGCCTGCGCTCTAATTCATCTCAACACCATCCCAGAGCGGTTCGGACTGGTTCTGGCTGAAGCCAATGCAGCCGGCATACCCGTGATCGCCATGGACCTGGGATCCTGCCGTGAGGTGATCCAAGATGGGCAGACGGGGTTTCTAGTCAACAACGTCAACGAGGCGGTGCGGGCCTTGGAACGCCTTCCTGAAATAGATCGCAGCGCCTGCCGCGCACGGGTGCAGCAATGCTTTTCTATCGAAAGCATGGTGGAGGCGTACGAACGGGTATACGCGACGATTTTTGATCTGGAGGCGAAGAGACAGTCATGAAGCCGGACATTGTCAGACGATATGGCCACAACCCCATTCTTACCAAGGCGGAGATTCCCTACCCCGTAGAAACCGTTCACAACGCGGCGGTGGTGAAGCATGGGGACGAATACGTCATGCTTTTCCGCTCCCATCTCCGCACCGGACGGTCCATCATTGGTTTGGCACGCAGTCCCGACGGATTCCACTTCACCGCCGATCCAGAACCCTTTCTGATTCCTGCGCGGGACGGCCCTTTTGCCGCCTATGAAGAGTTCGGCGTGGAGGATCCGCGTGTGACCCGGCTGGAAGGGGAGTACGTCATCACCTACAGCGCCTACTCGCGAAACGGAGTGCGGATCGCCCTGGCCAGGACAAAGGACTTCAGCCAGGTGGAAAGGGTCTCCCTCATCACCGAGGCGGATTACCGAAATGTGGTGATTTTTCCCGAGAAGTTTGATGGACTCTTTGCTCGGCTTGACCGTCCCCACTCGGAAATCGCCCCGTGGTCCATCTGGATTTCCTATTCTCCGGATCTTCGTTTTTGGGGCCAATCACAGCTCATCATGAGGCCCGAACCCTATCACTGGGATGAAATGAAGATCGGTCCCGGCGCGCCGCCGATCAAAACGGACCAGGGATGGCTTTCCATCTATCACGGAGTTTTCCGAACGATGGATGGATCGGTCTATCGCTTAGGGGTTGCCCTTCATGACCTGCTTAACCCGGCACAAATCATCGGCGTGGGCGACTCGTGGATTTTGCAGCCGGAAGATCCGTGGGAAATCACTGGATATGTCCACAACGTGGTATTTACCTGTGGAGCCGTTCCCGAGTCCGATGGAACCGTGAAGATCTATTGGGGCGGCGCAGATACGGTCATGTGCGTGGGCGAAGCAAATGTCTCAGATCTTGTTGCGTTATGCCTGGATCACGGCAGACCGGCAAAATGAGCACTGCATTTCAAGAGTTGGCCAGTGGAAGGGAGGCTGCGATAAGGCACCGCAAGGTTTCCGATAAACGGAGTCGAAGGGACGAGTTTTCTCGCGATCCTGAGGGCACTGATCCCATCAAGGCCAGGCAAGTCATAGTCGGATAGAATCAGATCGGGTGGATGCTCTCTCAATTCTCTTCTTAAGGCTGCCTCGGTGCCCACGCGCTTGAAGGTCACAACTTTCTCATCCGAAGCGTTCGAAAAGGTCAAACCGCCCATTTGACCCGGCTACAGTCACCTTCCCATGTGCATTCTGGAGATGGAGGTGAATAGCCCAAAGATATTCAGGAGCCACAGAACTACAACGATAACCACGACGGCATTCAAAATCGATTTAATGGAGCCCGCCATGGGTATGTAGTTGTTGATGAGCCAGAGAAGAACGCCCACCACAATCAGAGTTATCACGACGTGAATTAACATGATCTAACGTACCTCCTTGCTTTGTGATGAAAATGAGACACTGAATGCCGGCGGCATCTTGAAAAGGTCATTCGTGGCCCCCTCAGAGTTTAAGCCGTTATATCTCACATCGTGCGCGACCATCATTGACGGGCCGAGCATTCGGACCCTGGCTGTGTATTCAGACGAAGTCGGCAGCCACATTCCGCCGACATCCGTGTATGTCAGCACAATGTGAACGTCCCGCACCCACCACGAAGGGTTTTTCACCGGCTCGCCCTCGACGCGGCGGATCAGATACGTTGTGGCATCAACCCAGATCGTCCCGTGGAGCAGGTTCTTATCTTTGCGTCTGGGAAGCATTTGAAGGACGTAACGGCAGTGACCGCTCGCAGCTTCTTCGCGGACGAATCGAAAATTGTAATTGTCTTGGTTGATGTCGCTCGATCCCATACCCTTTGCAATAGAAGCCTCCCGCCCCAGCACCCGGCGAACAATCATTTCCCCGATGGCGCTACCGTCGGCTCGCCGGACACTGTAATTCCTGGAATCGGGAGGAAGAAAGGTGATGGTCGCAATCACCTGCGATCTGGCATTGTTTCGATCTTGGCCAAACAACTGGTATTCTCGCGTAACGGAATAGGGGCGGCGGTGGGTCTGATTTTGAATCTCGGCGCGCGACATCCGAGCCAAAATGGTTTCGAGGCTCGGAACGACGAGCCCCGGATCGGCCTTGGGGAGAGAGATATTGTTTGAATTCCCTCCTCGTTGTGCTGTCGGCGCGGGCGCCGCTTTCCGTGCTCCAAAATTTTCAAGGTTCTGCTTTTGTGCCGAATTCACGGAACCCGTCACCAGCGGCAGTGCCACCGAGAGCAGAACAAGACTTACCCAATATCTGCTGTATTTCATTGTCATTCGGTCTTCTCTAAGATGCCTACCACTTAAGCTTTCCTTTGAGACCCCAAGCTTCAGCGCATGCTCTGTCTCATCCAGGAATCCAGCGCGCCCGGACAATGAATCTCTTGGGTATATACTCCCGTGCTGGATAATTCCGCAGCCAACCCTGCCTCCTCTAAGAAAGTCGAATCCGTGACTCAAGATTCGCGAGACTCAGCCGTCATCCATTTTCCTTTCGGCTGAGTGGCGCCGTACTTGGGTTTACGCAACGTATGTGCCAGGATACCTGCTCCCTCTATGAGCACGAGGACCATCACGCAGGCCATAAACAGCAACGTCACGCCGGTCACAATTACGAGCAGGCCGGCTGCATATTCACGGACAATGAACATTTACTCTCCTGTTTTGGTCATCAATATCAGGACGTGAGCGAAAAGACTCCTGATCTGTACTGGCCCTTGTGGGCTGTAGATTTTGAACGCTCACTCCCCAGCCCGGCCCGTTCATGAAATTTGAGGCGTCAGCCGTGGACTCCACTCGCATCGTTGCGAACCCTACCGCCCAGTAGGCGGGCGGGGGATACTTGCGTATCCCCACAAATAGGCGGGGCGGGGGACACTCTCGTATCCCACGAGTGGGCGGGCAGGGGATACTCGCGCATCCCCGTTATGGCGCGGAGTCGAGTCGATCCGCGAGGAGGACTAGGAACTTTGCTGCCAAGAGCGAATTGTGATGAAAGGACCAACATGGGCCACCCGGCACTCTTTTAGTTCAAATAATTCGCTTCGGCATAACCGCGAGAGCAAAACCCGCCCCCAACGAGAGTAGTCCAATTAATCCCACAAGCGGCAATGGACTGGCCGTGTGCGGCAACGATTGTGCAGCCGGCAAGGTTTGAGCACCCACGCCCGGAATCTCGGCCGGCGCGCTGAATGTGACGGTAGTCTTCTTGTTCCATGCGTCGGCCTGCGCCCTGGGAACAAACGTTAGAACCACCAGGGATAAGCAAAAAATCATTGCTGCTATTTTGAATCGGGCTTTCTGTTTCATGGGTGTTATCTCACGTTTTCATGGGGGCGTTCTTTTCTGCCCCGTCATGACACAATATGCAAATCGAGAAATTATGGGACACCACACGACGTTGCATGGCTCGCTTCCACCAAGTGTGCGAAACTCCTTAGACCCGGTGATAACGGCCCAGCGATCACCAGGCTCAGTGTACCCACGGTGAAACAACCTGAATACACATCGACACCGAAGAGGCTGGCGACTCTGGTGGAAGAATCGGTTCAGAGAGCAAACCATTGAGCGCTCCCAAGTCAATTCTTCCGGGCAAACTGTCTGACCGCATGTGCAAGCGGCCTCGGTGGTGTTTTTGGTGGCGTCGCGGCCAGGACTGCGGATGTATGGACCGGGTGGATGCCCGGCGCTCGGCTTGATCGGTAAGGATCTGTGCACAAATGGCGTCCACCCGGAGGAAAAGCCACAGGTCAGCCTGATAGGTCTCAAGGCCGGATAAATCATAGTCAAGTTTCATTTGCTCTCCTCAATCTGTCCCCGTGCGACATACCTTGGACGCGAGAACGCCAGGCTTGTGACCCCTAAAGCCGCCCCAATAGCAGCAGGACAATCAGAATCACCACGACCAGGCCCAGCCCGCCGCTCGGGAAATAACCCCAATCTCGGCTGTGACCCCACCTGGGCAAAGCACCCACCAGCGCCAGAAGCAGGACGACGATCAAAACAGTTGCGAGCATTTTGCTACCTCCTCGTATGCGTTGGCGCACTTTGAGGGTACTCGGCGCCGATTCACCCGTTGGGATTCTTGCCCCTCCTTAGCTTCACTTGAGGAGACGCGAGGAATTCCAGCAGCTCGACTCAGTTCATCGAGCCGGAACCCCCACCTCTCAGAGGCAGGACAAAAAAAGAGCCGGGAAAACGGCTATGCCATCCGTCTCGATCCAACGATCACCAGTGCCACTCCCCCAGCCAGGGCGATTCCTCCCAGAATCGGAGGTAATGGAATCCGCTCTTGCGTCTTCCCGGTTACGTGAATCGGGCCCAGGTCCACGATGTTCTTTTGGCGCGTGTACGTGATTCCCTGGTAAGCTAAAGAGATGATTCCCAGCACTATCAGCAAGACCCCTACCCCAATTGCAGCTTTCATACTTTCACCTACCTCGCTCGGGCGCTCTTTGCAGTCGATGAACCGTTAAACGCTTGTCCACCTTTGGGAGAATACTTTCTCAGCGTGTTGTCCAGGCCCCGAGCCGACCGAGGACTGCGCACCGTGCCGTCGATCAGAATCTCTTTGGCGCTGACCTTGTGCCCATAGAGTTTTTTGTTATCGTCCGCATCTTGTTTCAGAACCGATCCGTTAAGAGATAGCCCCGCAAACAAACCCTGTGACCGCGAGTAACTGAGAATCTCGGCGTGCAGTTGAGCGTCCGTTGCGCCTGTCGCGGAACGACCCACCGGCCCGGCCGCTACGGATGCTTCCGCGCCCAGCTTGACGCTGTCCTGAACCAGTTTCCTTGCCCCTTCGGGATTCATCACGACAAAGACCAAGTCGGTGGCCTTACCGCCAATCTGAAATCCAAAACTGCCGCCGCCCAGAGTGAACATGGAAGGCGCACCCCACAGACCGTTCCCGCCCTTGCGGCACACCAGCACACCGCGTCCGTAGGTGCCGCCGATCCCCAGAGCGAACTTCAGTTCAGAAGGGACGATACCCACACACACGGCCTTCTCCAGCAACTCGTCAGGTATGCCCTTGTCGGGAGTCCCCATGATCTCGTTGAGAACGTTGGTCGCCTTTTGGAGTTGGTCGACGTTGCCTTTGTTATTGTCAGTGGCGAATGCTGTCGCACAGAATGTTATAAACAGAAAAACCAGAGTAAGTTGTTTCATTTGAAGCTCCTTTGTTGTACTCACATTCAAGACTGTCGTGTCCGGCGTTTCGGTCCGGAACGGTATGAAATGCGAGCCAGCGTTACCATTTTTCGACGGCTTTCTCCACCTGGCCAATTTTCTTTTGGAGCTTCCCGGCGGTCTTTTCATCTTTGCCTTCGGCTTCCAAGCCGCGATTGTTCGTCAGTTGCCCTGCTTTCTCCTTGATCTTGCCCTTCATTTCGTGAAACTTGCCTTCGGCCTTATCTTTGGTGCTTGGCTTCATCATAGTTGCCTCCATTATCAGGATTTTAGGTCGCGGCCCCATGCCCTTCGGCTTCAGGGTGCTCGCGTTGCTTCTCCTCTTGCCCGATGGTTTCGAGTAAAGTCTTCATGTCATCAGCGTGCTCTTCCTCGTTGGCGAGAATCGCTTCCATGATCCATCTGCTGGTGGGGTCGTTGTCCCCGAGATAGCGGATAATCTCGGAGTAGGATTCGATGGCGATGCGCTCCGCGACCAGGTCTTCGCGAATCATGTCGCGAAGCGTCTCCCCTTCCACATATTCAGAGTGGCTGCGCGTAAGCATTCCTTCGGGGCTGAAGTCCGGCTCGCCGCCCAGTTGAGTGATTCTTTCCGCGATTTGATCCGCGTGTCCCTGTTCCTCATTGGCGTGTTCAAGAAACTCCGCTGCGACACTCTGGGAGTGAATGCCCTTGGCCATGTAGTGGTGACGTTTGTAACGCAGGACACAAACCAACTCGGTGGCGAGCGCCTCATTCAGAACACGCAGGACAGTCTTCAGATCGCCTTGGTAGCCCGGCGTCACTGCGCCCTTCTCGATGTGCTGGCGCGCCCGGCGCCGGATCTCTTCAATGTCCGTTAAGAACGGACCTTTCTTCTGCGAGGAAACTCCTGCATTCATGGGTTCTCTCCTTCAAACTCAGCTCAGCGCCTTAAACGCGCCTCAATGGGCCATGCGTAGTCACAGGCTCTCAATTGTGTCCGGTGCGGACCTGACGGCCAAATACCCCCGCCATGGCATCGCTTATCCGTCATCAGTAAGCCCGCCGTCCCCGCACGAAATGAACGATCAAAGCAATGATGGCCACGATGAGCAGCAGGTGAATGAATCCACCTGCGACGTGGAATGCCCCCCACCCTAAAAGCCAAGCCACGAGTAGCACAACAAACACAATGAGAAACATAACAACCTCCCTTTTCCAACTCCAAAGTGTCACAATCACATGACATTCACACACCCTCGCGAAGGAAGCGGACAAGTGACTTGCGGGCCTTAACCAGTCACTTTCCCCGAGCAGACTGCATGACCACACCCGCAACCGATTTCCGTCATTTTCGTTTCTTCCGCTCCCTCACAAGGAGGGCTGCAATATTTGCTGTCCGGGCCAGCCATGCAGCTACATTCCGGATTCCCGCATTTCCCTTTCTTATCGTCACCCATAGATTCGTCTCCTTCCTCAAAGAGGCTGATGTTTTCCTGGAACCCGTACAAGCTTCACTCCGGCGTCGCTGCTAACTTTGAGTTTCCTTTTCCCAGAGCTGTGCCGGATTCGTTTTGAGATGCCATCTCGTGAAGTATTTCACGTTCGGCTCGCAGCCAATCCTGCATATCCGAGCTGCCGGACTTTGCCTGGAAGAGTTCGTAGGCACGCTGCCTGATTCGATCTTGCAGTGTGGCCTCGGATTCCTCTATCTTCGGAATCTCTTGATCTGACCCATGCCGCCGTGTGTCATCATGATGATCCTTGAGCCACATAACTGTAGTGTCCTTTCTTGTGATCTGCTTCTTTGTGCTTCTTCAAGACCGCCCGTGCCGCCACTCCCTTGGCGTGCTTGCCGTAACGGCCTTCCTTTTCCGCTCTCTCCTTAACCTGCATTATTCATGAACAGGGCGGCATCTTGTCTGAACCGGCGGAAATGCAGATCTGCGATCACTGGCACCAGAAACCCGTTCGACACACTGTCATTTCTGTGCGGGGCCCGAAATTGCCTTTGAAACCGCATGAAATTTGGCTCGGTCGCAATTGGCCCACAAAATTCATGAATAAAGCGGGTTAAATGTGTTTATACACACGCTGATCCTTGCTCGCTAACGCTGCGCAGGTGCTTCCCTTTTGGTATGACGACTACCTCCTGACAGGCGAAAAGCATCCCGAGTGCCGTTTCCACTAGGTTCCGGGACAAGTTCACGCTCGACACTCGGGCTGCTGAAAGTAAGCCGGCTTAATGTTTCCCCTGACCAGCAGCTTTCCCGGTTTACTGTTGGCCCTTATGCGTCTTTTCGTGCTCGCGAAGCTCGCTCTCCGAGTTGAACGACTTGCTGCAAGCTTTACACTTGAATGATCCGGATTTTACGTTTTGCTGACCGGATTGCTGGCCGCCTTTTTCGTGTTGTTGGGCCTGCCCGTGCTCCTGGCCACCGTTGTCGTGACCGGTCTGTCCGGACTGCTGACCGCCTTGTTCGTGCTGGCTACCGCTTTTCGGCGTTTCTTGTTTCATAATTTTTCATCTCCTGTTTGAATTGTGTTCCGCCATCTTCGTACTAACTTGACGGCGTGAGCTGTCTCTGCCGTTCGCTCGTCCTTCTTGCTTTCACCTTTTGCTGGCCGCCGGGACGCGTCCTTTTCCTAGTTCCAGTAGGGCTTGGCGCCGTAATAGTTGTAGACTCCGGCGCCCCAGGTGCGGTCCGCCATATTCGGCCAGTGATCCTTGTCAAAACCGGGAGCGCGCTTGAGCAACTCCTTATCAGCGTTCAGAATGAATCGCTTCTCAACCGTATTGAGAGTGAGGGCGCTCCAAGGGATGGCGAATAACTTGTCACCCATGCCCAGGAAACCCCCGAAGGAAAGAACCGCGTAAGCGACGCGGCCGGTGGCCAGATCGATCATCAAGTGCTCGATTGTTCCGAGATCCTCGTTTTGAAGGTTGACGACCTTGTCGCCCGTCAGAGTGTCTGCCGCCAAAACGATCGGGTCCTGCACGTGAACCACTGTTGTTTGTACCATGCTGTCTCCTCTTTCGTTTAGAATAAGATTTGAACGAACTATGAACCCATTCACTATTTCCAGAAGAGACAAGGCAAGGAAACAGCCGCGCTCCTCTGGAGTTTAAGCTCGGGTCCATCGCTCCTTGTTTTGCCGAGCCCTGATCATCCGCCGTTTACAACAGCCCTCCCGCCGATGCCGCGGTGACCTGTGTACCGATCACGTCGCCCGAAACCACGAGTTCGACGCGCCGATTCATCTGTCTACCGGCGGAGGTGTCGTTTGAGCCGATCGGTTCGGATTCGCCCAAGCCCTTGGCTGTTAATGAGCTGCTCGCAACCCCTTCACGCACCAGATAGTCGTGAACCGAAGCAGCGCGTTGGTCAGATAGCTTTTGGTTTGAGTCAACGCTTCCAACATTGTCGGTATAACCGTCCACCTCAATGTTGAGTCCTGGGTAGGCAAGCAAAACGCCCGCAACCTTGGCGAGCTTTTCGCGCGTGCCCGATTTCAACGTATATTTCCCTGTGCCGAAAAGGACGTCCGACATGTTCACAACGAGCCCGCGCGAGCTGTCACGCGTTTGAAGTATCAGGTTTAATTGTTGCAACAGCCGTCCGCGCATGGCCGCTTTGTCGTTTTCCGCCTGTTGTGCCCGATTATCAGCCTGCTGGGTCGCGGCATTTGCCTGGGCCACTGCTGCGCCGGCGGTGGCTTGAGTCTGGGCAGTTTCGGCCTTCGCCTTGGCGGTTTCAGCCTCCGCCTGCTCCTTCCGCTGCGTAGCCTGATCGGCTTCCGCTTTGGAGCGAGCTTGGGCGTCGGCAGAAGCTTGGCGCTCATTCTCCCGGCGTTCCGTGTCCATCTTTTTCACGGTAATGGCGCGAGCGTCCTCGGCGGTTTGAACGGCCTCGCGCGCCTCTGTGATCTCTGACTTCTTATTGCTCTTTCTCAGTTGATAACTCTCCGCGTTTTGCAAATCTGTCTCGGCTTTGCTCAGGCTGCCGGCGGCATAACGATCCGCGCCAGTCCATTTTGCAATTCGCACCGCATTGCGCGCCTCGTAAAGCTCGAGCGGGGTTTTCGAATTCATTACCATCGGTTGAAGGTCTGCCGGACTGACGTTGAGCTCGTACTGTCCCCTTCGCAGCAGCTCGAACTTGGCGTCAACCTGCTCAATCGTCCCCGTGGTGTCACTTCTGACTCGATTTTCCATCACCACGACGTCGCTCGGTTGTGTCACGGCGAAGTAGGGTTCGGCCGTTACGATCAAACCAAAGGCTTGCAGATTGCTGGTCACATCCAGCTTGCTTTTGCCACCGCTGTTTAATAGAACTTCGCCCAGATTCACCGGGCGGCCCTCGGGGCTAATCGCCCAGAGAACGTAGGTCAAATACTCAGGACCGAATTGGGTGGCTGGCTGCAGGTCTTTGAATTCAGCATCGATGTGGGTTGCTCCCTGCTTACTTTGGACCTCGGCATTGCCTCGGGCCCGCGGCAGGAGGCTGGTGCCTTGAAAATCAATTTTGGTAGACCCGCTCCGGTGCCGGTAATTGATGGCCTTAATGGTCCGCCCGACCACAGTGATGCGATAAATCGGCACCGAGCCATTGTTTTGAGGCTCGGTTTGGGCTGATACCGTCCACGAACTGAACACGATCAAGAGTGTTGCAAGGGTCTTTACCATTTGCGTTTCTCCTTTTTCTTTCGTACGGCGCATCATGCGCCACTGTTGCGTTGTCCAGAAGACGAATGGCTGTGCCTCGGTGGTTCAAATGCCGTGCGCTACCGGTGCCAACGGGAGTATCCCCAGCCTCCCCCACCGAGCAAAAATACCAACAGAAGAACAATCAATAGGGTTTCCATGTCTCACCTCAATCTTAAGGATTTGAGCATCCGCGACTCACCGAATCGCGTGTTGACCGTTATACCGTGCCGCCAGTCGCCGCGCGAGGGAGTGGCTTGTCGCTCTTGGCGTAATCAGCGCTTGCTTCCCCGGTTGACGAGATATCCTGGGCGCCGGTGCGCTCCAAGATTTCCTTGGCACGCTTCGTCCACTCGGAACTGTCAGAATGGACGGAGAGCAGGATTCCGCCCTCTTTGACACGACCTTCGTATCGCTTGGCCTCATATTCGGGTATCCCCATGCCAATCAGGGCGCCCGTTATCCCGCCAACTGCCCCGCCCACCCCCAGCCCGGCCAGCCCCGCCATAATGGGCCCGGCAGCGATGAATGGACCGAGGCCAGGAATCGCCAGCAGGCCGATTCCCGCGAGCACTCCCAGCACCCCACCCACGACGGCTCCCGCCCCAGCACCGGTCGCGGCTCCTTCCGGCGCCTTGGTTCCTTTCTCATGGGCAAAGTCCTTCGAGCCGACGTTCTCAGGCATGAGAACGGAGATGTCTTCATTCCGGAACCCGGCTATCTGAAGCGCTTGGACTCCACTTTCGACGCTTGCGTACGTCGGATAGATACCCAACACTGCTGTGTTTTTTCCTGCCATGTTGCACACTCCTTTTTGGATTCGAAATCTATGTTCCCGGCATTACTTCCAGTTCGCTGGTTACCTTGTCTTCGCCTGCGACCTTCTTGGCTTTCGCTTCAATAGCTTGCTTTTCTTTTTCGGACCGGACCGGCCCTTTCAAGGTCACCATCCCGTCCTGAGTAATGATCTTCACGTTGTGAGCGTAAGTGGAGAGTGATTTGTCTTTCATGACGGCCCGGCGAATTCGCCGAGTGATGTCACGGTCGGAAGGGTTTTCCTTTTGTTGGTCCGCCGTAGGCTCAGTCTTGCTCTGGTCCCGCTTGTTCACTTTCGTGTTATCAGGTGCCGGAGTGGGCTCTTGCCCGGATAGCTTTTGTGTAATAACCAGCATTGAGCAGATCCCTAGCGCGCTGGCTAGGAGAACGGACCAGAACGTGGCTTTGACCATTTTTCCTGACATCTTGCCTTCTCCTTCGCGGTTCTGCCGGGCGCCCTCTTTTGGGGGGAAAGGGGCGTCCGGCCGCCGCTACCCCCGCTAATATTCCCTGGAGGCAACTCTGTTATACCTTCTGTTAAACCGGGCGTCTGCCCACTACGGCTCACGCGTTTGGTCACAATTGCTCATGCAATTTAGTGAGTGAATCAAACCGTCGTACGGTCTCTCATCGCTCCGAAACCCACAAAGCGATTCTGAATCGAGCCGGCGGTCTAAGGCGGATTACCGCTCGGTTTTTGAGACGTCTTCACCTTTAAATAGGGTCTCACCCTCTGTATCGTGTGTTCACCGAAGCGTGCCCACCGTGGAATGGGACGAGGATCTTCTGCTAGGAGGTTTGAGAGATGAATGAGCGAAGGGCGCGAATCGGCAATCAGCTTGACGAGCGCCGTGAGCGGAACGGCCAACAGTAATCCCATGACCCCCCATAGCCAGCCCCAGAACAGCATGCCAATGGTCACCGCCACCGGTCCGACCAGAAGACGAGAGCCGATAAACTTGGGAATCAAGAAGTTCGCGGCGACGAGATGAAAAAGAAGGACCGTGATCCCAATGATGAGGAAGGGACCGAAGGTGTTGAACTGTAGGAGAGCCGCCGCCAACGGAACTGCGGCGGCCAGCAGGAGGCCGAGAAACGGAATCAGATTCAGAAACGCGCTCACAATCCCCAGCGTCACGGCTCCCTTCATTCCAAGAATCAAAAAAACAACCGACATACCTGCGGCCATGATGGATCCGACGATAAGGTTCCCCAACACAAATCCGCGGATCATATTGGCAAGATTACTGACAAACTTGGGGACATCGATTCTGCCCTCGAACATGTTGAGGAGGCGAACGGACATCTGATCTTTTGTGACCAACATGAAAAACACCAAGAAGGGAAGCACCCCGCTCATAATCAGGACGCCGGATATCGATCCCACGCCTCGAACCAGAAAACTCGGCCAGTTCGTCGGCGCTTCTTTCACCGTGACTTCGGTGACAGGCTTCGAGTCTTTCACCGATGGGGCTATGGACCGAGCGTTTCTCTCAAGACGCTCGAATTTACTGGCGAGGGGAGCCAAGACCCGTTGAATTCGGTAAGCGTAGTTGGGAAACTCGCCTGCGAAAGCAGATGCCCTGTTATAGAGGACATAGGTCAATGTCCCCGCCAGAAGCATGAAACACAATACAACGAATCCTGAGGCCAGAACCCGTCCCAGGCCGATCTTTGCCGCGCGCACAACCAGTGGGTCAACCACGATTGCAAGAAATGCCGACAGGACTATGGTGATGCACAGCGAACTGGCAAAAAAACAAAACGTCAGAACGATCGCCCCAAAAATAAGGCCCAAGAAGGTCGCAATTAGTTTCAGCCACCGTTGTTCGGGATCGCCGCCGGGGTTCAGAAGTGTCGGAGAGTCCAAGAATAGCCCCTGTGGCGTTTTACATTTGGCCTGATTCAGTGTCTGCCCACTATGGCTCACCTCCTTGCTCACTATTGCTCATCTAGCTTACGAGGGTCCGCCTGCAGGGTGGGACCGGGAAGAACTGGGGAGCGTGGAACCTGGTTGAAGTGCGGAGACATCTCCTGATCCCGGCACGGAGTTTCTCTGAGGAAGACCGGCTCGTGAGCCGTGCTTGTTGGCGTAAACCTGCGCACCTCCACACCCGGAAGGAGAATCTGCGCCAGGTAATAAACCTCCACAGGAGAATTATGAGCGATGCCGCCGCTCCCTCCCATGGCGCCCTTCTGTCACTCTTGGGGGAAGGTTGATGAGAGTCCGACACGGCAATCGTGCGGGTCGCCCAAACCGTGACGTGGGACGTGTTAACTCTCGCGCATCGTATTGTCAATCTCCTTCATCCTGATGGCGAGACGCCGCGCCCCGGATGGACATATATAGTGCCGCAACACTCTGAATAGATTCAGCGCTTCCTGGTACGCTCTGTGCGCGCTTAATTCCTCGCGGTTGGCAGCAGCTACCTTTCCGGCGGACCGGTCATCCCTGGCTACAACTAGAAAGGTCATGGTTGTACTCAGTTCGATCTCGACTAATTCCTCCAGGTCCACGCTATTCAGCGTGCTGCCGTTTGCGTTCACTTTCCTTCCTCCTGGAGTTCCGGTCCGGCTCCTACCGTGGCATGCAGACAATGACGCGCGTCAATCCGGAGAATCCTCTCTTTACAACCTGCGGGCGCAGGAGGCACTCTCTGCTTACCAAGCCTTCACGCCGCCCGGCGCGCGACCCAACCCCGTGCGGGTTGGAGACTCTCCCCAATCGGCGGGTTGGTAGACCATTAGAGGACGACGTTGATCGAAATCTGAACGCCCGGATGCACAGGGCTTAACAAGTAATATCCGCCATTAACGTAGTCGATGTACACCGGGTCGGTGTAGTACCAGCCTACTGGCCACGGTTGGGCGAATCCGAACCAATAGCCGCCGTACTGGAAGCGCGGAGCCCCGCCGACCATCACCGGACGGTTAATGCGGAACCTGTGGTCACGACCAAAATGGGCACGGAAACGGTCGTCAGGAATGTGACCTCTGCGATTGTTACTGGCGCGCTCTGTCTGCCGCGTGGGCTTTGCCTGCTGTGCGCGTTCCTGCTTCTGAGCGTGTTGTGAAGACTTGGATTGCCGCTCCTCCTTCTGTTGCGCGTGTTCCCGCTGCTTGGCATGCTGTTCGGGCTTGGCTTGGTCTTGGTGTTGTTGATCCTGCGCGGAGGCAGGAGCCATGGTTCCGAAAAGGGAAAATAGAACTGCTATGCCGATAACTCCAACGAGTTTTTTCATGGGTGTTGCCTCCATTACGACTCACCTTGCATCCGCCTCTCACGCCTCGTGGCAGGCATCTGCTGGCACTATTCTTATACCTTTCAATCAGGGGGTTGTCAGTTCAGAACGGCTCAAAGGTTTGGTCAAAACCGCTCATCGCCGTTAGTGAGAGAGGAACGACTGCCGGGGACTGGGGGGAAGCTTAGCCGGGGGTTTGGTATGGATACGAATCGTGCAAGATCATGGCATGGGTAAAATGGGAAAAGCCAGCCCGCGGTTATAACGGTTCAGCATCTGTCGTGACAGGTAGGAATGAGACGGTGGGGAAAACTGGGAAAAGAGGGGATCTCATTCATTAAATCGTGAATCCTCAGCAACTTAGCATGTGGAAGACACCTCGCCCTTTGACTGGCCAGGTTTTTCTCGTTGTGTGCCATTTTGAACAGACAGGATATATAACATAGTGCTATGTTTTCATCACTGCATAACTAATACGATATGTACGATATATTTACTGAAAGGCCTCATCATGGAAACGGCAGCGAAAGCAATTGGGATTGGACGGGACATCACAGACGGCGCCGTCCTTGAAGTCAAGGATAGCAGACAGCGCGCTGTATCCCTGGCCGATTCGGAGGCTCGCTACCGGCGACTATTTGAAACCGCTCAGGACGGGATATTGCTTGTGGACCCGGAAACGGCACAAATCACCGACGCCAACCCATTTTTAACCAATCTCCTGGGATATCCCCGGGAGCAGTTGGTGGGCAAAAAGCTGTGGGACATAGGTCTGTTTCAGGATACGGACCTCTCTCAAGATGCTTTCCGAAAACTGCTGGAAGAGGGATACATCCGGTATGAAGACCTGCCGCTTGAGACCAAATCCGGCCATCACATTAACGTGGAGTTCGTCAGCAACGTGTACATGGTGGGCGCCGAGAGCGTGATTCAATGCAATATCCGGGACATCAGCGACCGGAAAC
>Ga0307372_10002772_pt1 | contig 28592 bp, 34 predicted proteins | sample OX1MG_FD_202533 | JGI IMG/M metagenome (GOLD analysis project Ga0307372, IMG submission 202533) | Soil microbial communities from Risofladan, Vaasa, Finland - OX-1 | ecosystem: Environmental > Terrestrial > Soil > Coastal area > Acid sulfate soil | place: Finland: Risofladan, Vaasa | collected... | reverse complement strand
ACCCCAAGATCACGCCCCGTGCCTGTGATGCAAAGGAAAACTCGCTCGGCGCTTGATTGAACTTCAGGCTAGAGGCTCAACGACTTACGGGGAGACAAACTCAGACAGTTCTTGGAGGCGGGGGTCGGAATCGAACCGGCGTCCACGGCTTTGCAGGCCGCTGCATAACCACTCTGCCACCCCGCCGGGGAATGCCCGCAGTCGATGCGGGCGGCTAGACAGGAAGGGGAAGGTGGCGTGCCACCTTCCCCGCGATTCTGGAGCGGGAAAGGAGTCTCGAACTCCCGACCTCAACCTTGGCAAGGTTGCGCTCTACCAACTGAGCTATTCCCGCGTTATCGGACTGCGGATTATAAGGCCTTCGCAGGTCCCGCTCAACCCGGCGGGGCGACGGCGTGCGGCATTGCCTTGCGCAGGTAGTACAGCATCGAGATGACCGTGAGCACCGCGGCGACGTTGATCAGGACGGTGCCGAGCAGTTGCGTGTTCCCCACCCAGGGCAGGTCGCGGTCATACAGCAACAGGGGGATTGCCACCATTTGACCGACGGTCTTCACCTTGCCGACAAACGCCACCGCCACACTCTTCGACTGGCCGATGCTGGCCATCCATTCGCGCAGCGCCGAGATGGCGATCTCACGGCCGATGATGATCAGCGCCACCACCGCCTCGACCCGCCCCAGCTGCAGCAGGACGATGAGCGCGCCCGTGACCATCAGCTTGTCGGCGACCGGATCGAGGAACGCGCCGAACGCGGAGGTCTGGTTCAGCAGCCGCGCGAGGTAGCCGTCAAGCCAATCGGTGAGCGCCGCGAAGATGAACACGGCGGTCGCCGCCACGTTCTGCGCGTCCGGCGACAGCCAGTGCACGGGCAGGTAGTAGATGCCGACGATGAGCGGAATCAGGACGATCCGCAGCCAGGTGATCAGGTTCGGTACGTTTAGCGGCATCATGCGCCAGCCGATTCGTGCAGGTGCTTGTAGATCTGCTCGGCGAGCCCGCGGCTGATGCCCTCGACCTGCGCGAGCTCGTCCACCGCCGCGGACTGCACACCGCGCAGGCCGCCGAAATGCGCGAGCAGCGCCTGGCGTCGCTTGGCGCCGATCCCCGGTACGCCGGTGAGCATCGAGGTCGTGCGCGCCTTGTCGCGACGCGCGCGGTGACCGACGATGGCGAAGCGGTGCGCCTCGTCGCGGATCTGCTGGATCAGATGCAGGCCCGGGTTTTGCGGCGGCAGCGCGAGCGTGCGGCCTTCGGCTTCGACGATCAGCTCCTCCAGCCCGGCCTTGCGCTCGGGTCCCTTGGCCACGCCCACCACGCTGACGTCGTTCAAGCCCAGCTCGGCGAGCGCCGCGCGCGCCGCGTTCACCTGCCCTCTTCCGCCGTCGATCAGGATGAGGTCGGGGATCTTGCCGTCCTCGGTGGTCACGCGCTCGTAGCGGCGCGCGAGCACCTGGCGCATGGCGCCGTAGTCGTCGCCCGGCACGATGTCGCGTACGTTGAAGCGCCGATAGTCGGCTTTTTGCAGCGCGTTGCGGTCGTACACCACGCACGACCCGACCGTCGCCTCGCCCATGGTGTGGCTGATGTCGAAGCACTCGATGCGCTGCACGCTCTCGGGCAGGCGGAGCGCTTCGCGCAGGTTCGCGATGCGGCCCTCCTGCGTGGCCTTCTCCCGCATCCGCTGCCCCAGCGCGAGACGGGCATTCTTGCTCGCCATGTCGAGCCAGACGCGCCGCTCGCCGTGCTGCGGCGCCACGATCTGCACGCCGTGCGGGGCGCGCTCGGCGAGCGCCTCCTCCAGCGCCTCGCGGTCCACCTCGTCGCTGATTACGATCAGCGCGGGCACCGGCTGCTCGAGGTAATGCTGGGCGAGAAAGGCCGACAGCACTTCCCCCGGCAACGCCTGATCCGCGTTGTGCGGAAAAAAGCTGCGGTCGCCAACGTGGCGGCCGCCGCGGATCATGACCAGGTTCACGCACGCCAGAGCGCTCTCGAACACGCAGGCGACGACGTCGGCGTCCACGCCGCGGTGGCTCTCCACGTACTGGCGCGCCTGGACTCTGGACAGCGCGCGCACCTGGTCGCGGTAGGCGGCCGCCTCCTCGTAGTGCAGCTCGCGCGCCGCGGCGTCCATCTTGTCGCTGAGCAGGCCGATGACGTCGTCCTCGCGCCCGTCGAGGAACAGCCCGGCGGTCTTCACGTCCTGCGCGTACAGCGCCTCCGAGATCAGGCCGGTGCACGGCGCCGTGCAGCGATGAATCTGGTGCAGCAGGCACGGACGCGAGCGATTCTCGAACACAGTGTCCTCGCAGGTGCGCAGGCGAAACACCCGCTGCAGCAGCTGGATGCTCTCGCGCACCGCGTGGGCGTGCGGGAATGGGCCGAAGTAGCGGTTGCGCCGATCCTTCGCCCCGCGGTGGAAGCCGATCCTGGGAAAGCGGTGGCCGGTGATCATCAGGTAGGGGTAGGACTTGTCGTCGCGGAACAGGATGTTGTAGCGCGGCGCCAGGCTCTTGATCAGGTTGTTCTCGAGCAGCAGGGCTTCGCCCTCGGAGCGCGTCGCGGTCACCTCGATCGAGGTCACCTGCGTCAGCATCATGGCGATGCGCGGGCCCGGCACCTGGCGGTGGAAATACGAGCCGACGCGCCTCTTCAGGTCGCGCGCCTTGCCTACGTAGAGCGCCTCTCCAGCCGCCCCGAGCATGCGGTAAACCCCGGGCAGGTTGGGAAGGCCGGCGACGAACGCCTTGGGATCGAACTTCGCTTCGCTCATGGCGCGAGTGCCGATTATACGTCCGCAGGCCACTGATTTAGTGTAAAATTCGCGGCCTTTTTCGGAATATTCCAGCGCACCATGGCGAAAGTCTCGGCAGTCGAAATCCGCGTCGGCAACCTCCTCGAGTGGGACAAGCGCGTCTGGCGCGTGCTCAAGTGCTACCACGTACACGTCGGCGGGCGCGGCGGCGCCTTCATGCAGGTTGAGATGAAGGACATCGAGTCCGGCACCAAGACCAACCAGCGCTTCCGCACGGAGGACAAGGTCGAGCGCGCCTTCGTCGACCCGCGCGAGATGCAGTACCTGTACCAGGACGGGGACAGCTACGTGTTCATGGACAAGCAGAACTACGAACAGCTGTCGCTGTCGGCCGAGTTCCTCGAGGGACAGGCCGGATTCCTGCTGCCCAATGCCGACGTGCAGGTGAACTTCTACAACGCCCGCGCCATCGGGCTCGAGCTGCCGCCCAACGTCGTGCTGACAGTGAGCGAGACCGAGCCTGGCATCAAGAACGCGACCGCCACCAACACGTTCAAGCCGGCGACGATGGAGACGGGCATCATCGTGCAGGTGCCCCCCTTCATCAGCCAGGGCGAGAGGATCAAGGTCAACACCAACGACGGTACCTACATGGAGCGCGCCTGAGCCCAGGCGCGGCGCTCAGGCCAGGCGGCTGAGCTCGCCCAGCGCCTCCCGGTAGGCGGGGCTCAAGCGCCGGTCCCCGGCATCCTTCAGGCGCATGCGCGCCACGCGCGCCGGCGACGCCGGCGCGACACCGGACAGCGAATCGAGCAGCCGGTCCTGGCCGGCAGGATCATTGCACAGCAGAACCACGTCGCAGCCCGCGGCGAGCGCGCCCTGCGCGCGCTCGGCAACGCCGCCCGCGCCGCTCGCCCCTTCCATCGACAGGTCGTCGCTGAAGATCAGGCCGTCGAAGCCGAGCTGCCGGCGCAGCACCTCCTGCAGCCAGAACCTCGAGTATCCCGCCGGCTCCGGGTCGGCGTTCGGGTAAATCACGTGCGCCGGCATCACCCCGGCCAGTCCGGCGGCGATCGCCGCGCGATAGGGAGCCACGTCGCGCGCCAGAATCTGCGCAAGCGGTCGCTCGTCCACCGGCACGGCGACGTGCGAATCGGCCTGCGCGTAGCCGTGCCCCGGAAAGTGCTTGCCGACCGCCGCCACGCCGCAGGCGGCCAGGCCGCGCAGCAGCGCCGCCGCCAGCACGCCGACAGCCTCCGGGTCGGCGTGCAGGGCGCGGTCGCCGATGACGGCGCTGTGCGCGTAGTCCAGGTCGAGTACCGGGGTAAAGCTGAAATCGAGGCCGTGCGCCGCGAGCTCGGTCGCGATGACCACCCCGACGGCGTGCGCGGCCCGGCGAGCGGACTCGCGCTCGCAGTCCCACAGCTCGCCCAGCCGGCGCATGGGGGGCACCTGCGTGAAGCCGGCGCGAAAGCGCTGCACGCGTCCGCCCTCGTGGTCGACGCACACCAGAAGCTCGCGGCGCAGCGCGCGGATCTCCCGCACCAGCGCGCCGAGCTGCGCCGGATCCTGGTAATTGCGGGAGAACAGGATCACGCCCCCGCAGGCCGGATGGCGCAGGCGGCGGCGGTCGTCCTCGGCGAGCGCGAGGCCGACAACGTCGATCAGGGCCGGCCCCGCGCTCATCCCTCGCACTCCAGAATCACCGTGGCGCTCGCCATCTCGCGCTCGTCGGTGAGCGACAAATGCGCGCGCCGTACGCCGCGCTCATCGAGCAGCGCGCACAGTGCCGGCGTGAATTCCAGATGCGGCTTGCCGGAGCGCTGGTTCACCACCCACACGCCGTGCCAGTTGGCGGGCGCGTGGATTCCGGTGCCGAGCGCCTTGGTGAACGCCTCCTTGGCGGCGAAGCGCTTGGCGAGGTAGGCGGCGGGCTGGCGATGCGCCCGGAAGCGCGCCAGCTCGGGCGCGCACAGGATGCGGCGGGCAAAGCGCTCCCCGAAGCGCGCCAGCGCCTGCTCGATGCGCCGGATCTCGATCAGATCGGTGCCGACGCCGTAGATCATGGGCGGACCGTCCGGCCTTCAGGCGCCGCTGCGCGAGCGCGCCGCCTCGACGATGAGGCGCTTCATCTCGCGCACCGCCTCGCGCATGCCGACGAACACGGCGCGCGAGACGATCGCGTGCCCGATGTGCAGCTCGCGCACTCCCGGCAGGCGCGCCACCGGCTCGACGTTGAAGTAGGTGAGCGCATGACCGGCGTTGAAACGCATGCCGAGCGCGCGGATCGCCTCGCCGGCGCGCCGCACCTTGTCCAGCTCGGCGAGCACCGCAGGGCTCTCCTCGTCGCGCCCCTTGGCGTGGAACGCGCGCGCGTAGGGGCCCGTATGCACCTCGCACACGGACGCGCCGGCGCGTGTCGCCGCCTCGACCTGGCGCGGATCGGGGTCGATGAACATCGACACCCGAATCCCCGCGTCGGCCAGCCGCGCCACCGTGCCCTTCAGCTTGGCCTCCTGCGCGACGACGTCCAGCCCGCCCTCGGTGGTGATCTCGTGCCGGCCCTCGGGCACCAGCATCGCCATCTCGGGGCGGATGCCGAGCGCGATCCCGACCATCTCGTCGGTAGCCGCCATCTCCAGGTTGAGCTTGATGTGCGTGAGCTCGCGCAGGCGGCGCACGTCCTGGTCCTGGATGTGGCGCCGGTCCTCGCGCAGGTGGACCGTGATCCCGTCGGCGCCCCCGAGGTGTGCCTCGACCGCCGCCCACACCGGGTCGGGCTCGTAGGTGCGCCGCGCCTGGCGCACCGTGGCGACGTGATCGACGTTGACTCCCAGCTCGATCATAGCTCCTGCAGCTCCCGCAGCACCGCGCGCGTATGCAGCGTCTGCGCCCCCAGACGTTGCGCGATCAGCGCCCGCATGAGCACCCGCGCTTCGTCCCGCGTCTCCGGCCGCTCGTAGTCGTCGCGCGCCACGTCGAGCAGCGTCTGGCCGCTCACCACCAGATCGCCGCCACTGACGGCGCCCACCGGCACCGGGCCGCGATCGAGCTCGTACGTGTAGCGTCGCCCGGGCTCGACCGGCGCGCCGCTCGCGGCATCGCGCTCGAGCAGTGGAGCATACCCGAGTTCGGCGAGCAGCCGGCGCTCGAAGGCGCGCAGCACCGTGGCCTGCGGCTCGCCGGCGGCGAGCCGCGGCAGGCTCGCCGCGTAGGCGTCGAACAGGGCCTCGTGCGGGTCTTCGCGCAGCAGCAGCTTGAGCAACAATTCATTGAGGTAGAAGCCGCACATCAGCCCGACGCCGCGCAGCGCCCACTGCCCGCCGAACCATTCCGCCGACAGCAGCGTCCCGAGCTCGGCCGAGGTGCTCCAGCTCAGGCGCAGGGGATGAAACGACAGCAGCACCCCGCGCAGCGCCGAGCGCGGGCGCCGCGCGCCGCGCGCGAGCAGACCGACACGCCCGAAGCGGCGCGTGAAGGCCTCCACGATGAGGCTGGTCTCCTTGTAGGGGTAGGTGTGCAACACGTACCCCGGCTCCAGTTCAGCTCTGCGCCGCGCCATCTAGGCTGCCGTCGTAGCGTCTCGCATCCAGGTCGCGCGCCTCGACCCGCAGCGGGTCGAGGCGTTCCGCGCTCATCCGTAACCGAACTGGCGCAGCATCCGCTCGTCCTCGGTCCAGCCGCGCTTCACCTTGACCCACGTGCCGAGGTAGACCTTGCCGCCGAACAGCGTCTCCATGTCCTTGCGCCCGGCGCTCGCGATGCGCTTGAGCGTCTCGCCCCGCGCGCCGACCACGATCGCCTTCTGGCTCTCGCGCTCCACGAAGATCGTCGCCTCGATGCGGCGCAGGCGCCCCTCCTCCTTGAAGCTCTCGATCGCGACTTCGCAGTGATAGGGCAGCTCGTCGCCGAGCGCGCGGAACAGCTTCTCGCGCAGGATCTCGGCCGCGAAAAAGCGCTCGTCGCGGTCGGTGAGCTGCTCCGCCGGATACATCGCGGGCGCCTGCGGCAGCTGCTCGCGCAGTACGCGCAGCAGCTCGGCGAGGTTTTTCCCGGTGCGCGCGCTCACCGGGACGATGGCGGCGAATTCACGCTGCTTGGCGAGCCCCGCGAGCAACGGGAGCAGATCCGCGGCGCGCTTCACGAGGTCGGCCTTGTTGAGCACCGCCACCACCTTGCTCGCCGCGGGGATGCGCTCCAGCACGTCGCGGTCCTCGGGGCCAAAGCGCCCGGCCTCGAGCACGAACATGACGACGTCCGCGTCGCGTGCCGCCTCCGTCGCGCGCCGGTTGAGGGCGCGGTTGAACACGTTGCGGTGCCGGGTCTGAAAGCCCGGCGAGTCGATGAACACATACTGGCACTCCGCGCTGCTCAGGATGCCGGTCACGAGATGGCGCGTGGTCTGCGCTTTCGGCGAGACGATCGAGAGCTTCTGGCCCACCATGCGATTGAGCAGGCTCGACTTGCCGGTGTTCGGGCGCCCGGCGATGCCGACGACGCCGCAGCGAAATTTGCTCATGCCTCGAGCTGGCGCAGCAGCCCCTCGGCGGCCTTCTGCTCGGCCTCGCGCCGCGAGCTGCCGCTGCCGGTTGCGCGCAGGTCAAGCTCAGCGACCGCGCATTCCACCTCGAAGGTCTGCTTGTGGGCCGCGCCCTTGGTGGCGACCACGCGGTATTCGGGAAGCTTGTTTCTGCGGCCCTGCAGCAGCTCCTGCAGGCGCGTCTTGGCGTCCTTCGCGGGCGCCGCCGCATCGAGCCGCCCGAGCGCCTCGCCGAGGGTACGCAGGATCGTCGCGCGGGCCGCGCCGTAGCCGCCGTCCACGAGCACCGCTCCGTACACCGCTTCGAGGCCATCGGCCAGGATCGACGGCCGTTCGGCGCCTCCGCTCGCCAGTTCGCCCTCGCCGAGCTTCATGAAGCCCGAAAGCCCGATTGCGCGCGCCACCCCCGCGAGCGAGGCCTGACGCACGAGGTTCGCGCGCAGGCGCGAAAGCGCGCCTTCCGGCAGCTCCGGGAAGCGCGCGTAAAGCTCTTCTGCGACCACACAGTCGAGCACTCCGTCGCCGAGAAACTCCAGGCGCTCGTTGTGCGACGAGCCGAAGCTGCGATGGGTAAGCGCCTGCTCCAGCAGCGCGCTACTCTTGAAACGGTGGCCGATGCGGGTTTCAAGCCGCGATGCGCGGGACAAGGCGGTCGGCTGCTACTGCGTGCTCGCTTGGAAGTTGATGTACAGCCCGATGTTGGCGATCAGCGGGATGTCCTTGCGGTAGGCGAACGATATCACTGCTTGGCCTCCGCCGCTCGAGATGTCGAGGTCACTGCCGGCGATCGCCATGTTGTCGATCGCCGCCTTCAGATCGAAATCCTTGCGCATGTCCACAATCGTCCCGTTTGGATCGTTCTGCGCCACCTCGTTGATCGCCTTCTTGGCGGCGTAGAACTCCAGATAGGCCGGCCCCACCTTCAGCCCGACCAGCGCCACCACGATGAGAAGCAGCAGCCAAACCACGAGGCCGCCAAGACTGAGGCCGTGTTGCCTGTCGCGCATGTTTCCTCCCAGTTTGCCGGTTCAATGCAACGGGCCGAAGCGTCCGAGATCGTTGAGGTTGAGCCAGACGAAGAACGCCTTGCCGACGATGTTCGCATCGGGTACGAAGCCCCAGAAGCGGCTGTCGCTCGAGTTGTCCCGATTGTCGCCCATGACGAAATAGTGTCCCGCGGGCACCGTGCACGTCACACCGTTCGCATTGTAGTGGCAATCCTTTTCGAACGGGAACGGGCCGGGCTGCGGCACGTACGCCGGTGCGTCCTTGTCGATCAGGATCTGGTGCGTGACCCGGCCGAGATCTTCGACGTAGCGCGTCGAGTACTGCATCGTCGATTTGGACAGGTAATCCGCGATGCGGTGCTCCGGCACCAGCTTTCCGTTGATGATTAGCCGCTTGTCCCGGTACTCGATGCGGTCTCCCGGCAGCCCGATCACGCGCTTGATGTAATCGAGCGACGGATCGTCGGGGTAACGGAATACCATGACGTCGCCGCGCTGCGGGGAGCCGATGTCGATCATCTCCTTGTGGATCACCGGCAGGCGGATGCCGTAGTCGTACTTGTTGACCAGAATGTAGTCGCCCACGAGCAGCGTCGGGATCATCGAGCCGGAGGGAATCTTGAACGGCTCGACCACGAACGAGCGCAGCAGGAAGACGATCAGGATCACCGGGAAGAAACTGATCGAGTACTCCACCCACCAGGGCTGCGCGCGGCCCGCCGGGCGGTGCTTCTTCAGTCTCGCCGCCTCCAGGCCCCAGACCGCGCCGCTGATCAGCAGCAGTATGAAGAGAAACCCCTCGAAGCTCATTTGTCTTCCATCTGCAGGACGGCGAGAAACGCCTCCTGCGGAATCTCGACCGATCCGACCTGCTTCATGCGTTTTTTCCCTTCTTTCTGTTTCTCGAGAAGCTTGCGCTTGCGCGTGATATCGCCGCCGTAGCACTTGGCCAGCACGTTCTTGCGCAGCGCCTTGACCGTCTCGCGCGCGATGATGTGCGCGCCGATCGCGGCCTGGATCGCGACGTCGAACATCTGCCGCGGAATCAGGCCGCGCAGCCGGTTGACCAGGTCGCGGCCGCGCCCCTGCGCACTCGCGCGGTGCACCATCGTCGAGAGCGCGTCGACGCGCTCGCCGTTGATCAGCACGTCGAGCTTGACCATGTCCGCCGCGCGGTAGGCCTTGAGTTCGTAGTCCAGCGAGCCGTAGCCGCGCGTAATCGATTTCAGCCGGTCGAAGAAGTCGAGCACCACCTCGTTGAGCGGCAGATCGTAGGACAGCACCACGTGCCGGCTGGTGTAGTGCATGTTGGTTTGCGTGCCGCGCCTCTGCGTGCACAGCGTCATCACCGGCCCGACGTACTCCTGCGGCACGAAGATGGTGGCGGCGATCATCGGCTCGCGGATCTGCGCGATCCGCGAGGGATCGGGCAGTTTGGCCGGATTGGATACCTGCTCCAACGTACCGTCGCGCAGCTCGACCTCGTAGACCACCGACGGGGCCGTGGTGACCAGGCTCATGCCGTACTCGCGCTCCAGCCTTTCCTGCACGATGTCCATGTGCAGCAGCCCGAGAAACCCGCAGCGAAAGCCGAAGCCAAGCGCCTGCGACACCTCCGGCTCGTAGTGCAGCGACGCGTCGTTGAGGTGCAGCTTCTCGAGCGCCTCGCGCAGCGCCTGGTACTGGTTCGCCTCGACCGGGTACAGGCCGGCGAACACCTGCGGCTTCACCTCCTTGAATCCGGGCAGCGCCGCAGCGGCCGGCTGATCGGCGCGCGTGAGCGTATCGCCGACCCTGGCCGCGCGAAGCTCCTTGATGCCGGCCACCACGAAGCCCACCTCGCCGGCGGACAGCTCGTCGCAGGCCTGCGACTTCGGGGTGAAGATCCCGACCTGCTCGCACAGGTGCGAAACCTGCTCGCTCATCAGCATCACCCGGTCCTTCGGCCGCAGCACGCCGTCGACCACCCGCACCAGCATCACCACGCCCACGTAATTGTCGAACCAGGAGTCGATCACAAGCGCCTTGAGGCGCGCGTGCGCATCGCCGCGCGGCGCCGGCACGCGCGCGATGATCGCCTCGAGGATGTCCGGCACCCGTTCGCCCGTCTTGGCGCTGGCGCGGATCGCGCCGTGCGCGTCCAGGCCGATCACGTCCTCGATCTCCTGGATCGCCTGTTCCGGGTCCGCCGAAGGCAGGTCGATTTTATTGAGCACCGGGATCACCTCGACCCCCTGCTCGATCGCCGTATAGCAGTTGGCCACCGTCTGCGCCTCGACCCCCTGGGAGGCGTCCACCACCAGCAGCGCGCCTTCGCAGGCCGCGAGCGAGCGGCTTACCTCGTAGGAGAAATCGACGTGCCCGGGGGTGTCGATCAGGTTGAGCAGATAGGTCTCGCCGTCCTGCGCCCGGTAGCGCAGGGCCGCGGTCTGGGCCTTGATCGTGATGCCGCGCTCGCGCTCGAGCTCCATGGAATCGAGCACCTGCTCGCCCATTTCGCGTTCCGACAGGCCGCCGCACAGCTGGATGAAGCGGTCCGCGAGCGTCGACTTGCCGTGGTCGATATGCGCGATGATGGAGAAATTCCGGATGCGGTTCTGGAGCATAAAAAGAGGGTGCCGCTCCGCGAAGGGCACCCTCGATCAGGGCCTTATTTTACCGCAAGCCGCGTGCGCAGCGCCGACTCGTCCAGGAAGTAGTGACAGATCTCGCGCCCTTGCGCGTCGACCAGAACCGGGACCCGCTCCCCGTAGCGGCGCTCCAGCGCCGCGTCAGCGTCCACGTCGCGCACCTCGAATCGGAAACCGAGCTCGGCTTGCAGCCGCTCGAGCGCGCGCGCCATGTCCTCGCACAGATGGCAGTAGGTGCGCCCGTACAGCGTCAGTTCCAAGTCAGCCCTCGCCGGCGAAGCCTGTAACGGTGACAAACTTCGCGCTCTCCCCGCGCCGCGCGTTGCGGCGCCTGCGTGGTGCTGATGTTCACGACCGCTGGGCCCCGCTCCTCGACCAGATGAGTGAACTCGGGCAGTGCGCGCGCCTGCGCACACACCTTCCCCGCGCAGACGAGCAGCCAGAGCGCAAACAGGCTTCGGATGACCTGCATCGGATTTTCCTCCCTCGATACGGCGTCCCCCGACGCCGCTACGGCTAGTGCGGAGGATGGTACTCCACGCGATCGCCGATGCGCTGCACGCTGATCGCGGGCGCCTCGCCCACCACGGTGACCAGATGGCCGGCCACCTCACGGGTGTAGATGTTGGTCGCTCCCGTGCGCGAAAGTCCGGGCTCCACCCCCGCGCCGTGCGCCGGCAACGGCTCGATGAACACGGATACCGCGGCCATGCCGTCGGAGTACACCACCTGGTCGACAAGATGCGTATCGCGCAGCTTGCGCTTCACCTCGGCGATCTTCTCGAACCCGGGCAGATCCGCGCTCACCCGCCATCCCGCGGCGGCGAGATCGACCGGTTGGACGGTGGAATCCTCCACGTGCCAGCCGTGCGGAATGCGACCCAGGCGCGCCTCGTCGCGCGGCACCCGGCCGATTCTGAGCTGCGTGAACGTGAACTGCTCCAGGGTCGCGTCCTTCTTGTTGAAGGTGCGCGCCTTGAGCAGCATTCCGGTGCGCCGATCCGCCCACAGCCTGTAGCCGTACCGGTAGTCGTCTTTCGGGGTGAGAACGACCTCACGACATTCGTAGCCCGCGATGCGCGCCACTCCGCCCAGGGTGACGGCGTAGTTGCGCGCCAGGCCGTTCAGCCGCTCGGGCAGCATCGTCGGGAAGCCGCCTTCGTGGTTGCTCGAATCGACGCCGTGGCGGTCGACTTTGACGGTATGGATGTCCGGCAGGTAGCACTGCACGGCGTTGCGCGTGCGCACGATCTCGCGCCGTGCGCCATCCAGCGCCACGAGCTTCTCGACGTCCGTGCCGCCACTGGCCACGCGCACGATGCGGGAGGTCTCGGTCTCGTCGCCCCGCTGGTAGACGAAGGTCCCGCTGTAGGACAGATGCTGCGTGGCCTGATAGATCTTGCGCAGCCAGCCGAGCGCCGCGGGGCTGGTCTGCGCATGCGCGAGCGTAGCCGAGGCAGCGACGGCGGCGCCGAGCGTCCTGGCAAGTCGCAGCACGCCCGTGCGCGTCACGGCCTGCCCGCGGCGTTTTCGACGGCGACGGTACGGATGTACGGCATCATGCCCTGCAGCGAATTGCGCAACGAGTAGCTCTGGTGCGCGAGCAGATAGTCGTCGGCTTCGCGCGGCAGCGGAACGCGAGCCGGCGCCCTGGAAGCGACGCTCGATTGCGCCGCCGGTAGCGCCGGCACCGCGGACATGGGCGCCTGCGCGAGCTGCACGGGATTCCCGCCGTGCTGCGGCGCCAACGCCAGCCATCCGACCAGTGCCGCCGCCGCGAGGCTTGCCGCGGCCGACAGCGCGATCCAGCGGCGAGGCGCGGGCTGCGCCGGCGCCGCAGCCGGGGCGAGCACCGTAGGCTCGGCGGCGAGGCGCTGCGCGAAGCGGGCGGTAAACCCCTCCGACAGCGGGCGCCTGCCGCATAGTGCGTCCCCCACCAAGTGGTAGACGCACCAGGCTTCGTAAGCCGCGGCGTCCCGCCGAGTCAGGGCGGCGAACGACGCCGCGAGCTCCGCACCTTCGATCTCGCCGTCCATCAAGGCCGAAATTTTCGCTCTCATGGCTCTACCACCTCTTGTCCTTGCGCGTATCGAGCAGCGGGCGCAGCCGTTCCGCGATCGCCTCGCGCGCCCGGAAGATGCGCGAGCGCACGGTCCCGATCGGGCAATCCATGATCCGCGCGATGTCCTCGTAGCTCATGCCTTCGAGCTCGCGCAGCTGGATCGCCGTGCGCAGCTCCTCCGGCAGCTCCTCGATCGTCGCGTTCACGGTCGCGCCGATCTCCTTCGACAGCAACAAGCTCTCCGGCGTGTTGATGTCCCGCAACTGCTCGCCTTCCTCGAAGGTCTCCGCCTCTTCGGCCTCGACTTCGGTCGAGGTCGGGGCCCGCCGCCCCATCGCCATCAGGTAATTCTTGGCGGTATTGATGCCGATGCGGTACAGCCACGTGTAGAAGGCGCTCTCTCCGCGGAACGCCGGCAGCGCCCGATACGCCTTGATGAACGCCTCCTGCGTCACATCCTCCACCTCCGCCGGGTCGCGGATGAAGCGTGCCAGCAGGCGTGCAAGCTTGCGCTGGTACTTCTCGACGAGCAGGCCGAACGCCTGCTTGTCGCCGCGCTGCGCCCGCGTCACCAGCTGCTGGTCGATGTCGCGGTCGGTCATGACCGCGCCGCGCCGCCGGCCGCAGCGGCCCGGAGCTTCACCCGCCGCGTCCTCCAGTTGCATCGCCTATCTGCCACAGACACGAGTCCTTGGAAATAGTTCGGGTTGTCCAGCCGGGACGCCTCAGGCCGGGAGGGGGGCCGGCGCCACACCGGGCGCCTTTGCCCATAGCGTCCAGAGCCGCAAGGTACGGAACGCCTCACGCTCAAGCATATCCGCCCTCACCAGCGTACGCCTGCCGTGCCGCCGTACCGGCAGCGCGAGCGAGAACCGCTTCACGCTGCGCCGCCCGGAGATGCGCGCCGAGAACCGTTCTCCGTTGCGCAGCTCGCTGGTTGCCTGTTCCGTCCCGGACGGTTCGATGGCGCGTACCACGCGAGCACCGTGCAGCAAAGCCCGGTCCCAGGCCGCGGCCAGCACGAGCGCGGCGCAGGCCGCGTCCAGCTCGTGGACCAACAGGATTGCCCCGGTCAGTGCACGCGATGGGGAGAACTCGATGCGGACAGGGGCGCTCGCCGCTCAAGTCCGGGCAAAAACGAGCGTGCCGTTGGTGCCGCCGAAGCCGAACGAATTGGACAGCGCGGCACGGATCACCATCTTGCGCGCCGCGTTCGGCACGTAGTCCAGATCGCACTGCGGATCCGGGTGCTGCAAATTGATCGTCGGCGGCGAGACCTGGTGCTGCAGCGCGAGCGCCGTGAACACCGCTTCCACGCCACCGGCCGCGCCGAGCAGGTGGCCGGTCATCGACTTGGTGGAGTTCACCGCGACGCGCCGCGCGCTCTCGCCGAGCACGCGCTTCACCGCGATGGTCTCGGCGATGTCCCCGAGCGGCGTCGAGGTGCCATGCGCGTTGATATAGTCGATCGCGTCGGGGTTCAAACCGGCGTCGCGCAGCGCATTGCGCATGCACCGGTACGCCCCGTCCCCGTCCTCGCAAGGCGCGGTCATGTGGTAGGCATCCGCCGAAGCGCCGTAGCCGACCAGCTCGCAGTAGATGTGCGCGCCACGCGCCCTGGCGTGCTCGTACTCTTCGAGCACCATGGCTCCTGAGCCCTCGCCGAGCACGAAGCCGTCGCGGCCGGCGTCCCACGGCCGGCTCGCCCCCGCCGGATCGTCGTTGCGCGTGGACAGGGCGCGCGCCGAGGCGAACCCGCCCATGGCGAGCTCGGTCACCGTCGCTTCGGCGCCCCCCGCGATCATGACGTCGGTCTCGCCATAGCGGATCGACTTGCCGGCCTCGCCGATGCAGTGCGTCGACGTGGTGCACGCGGTCACCATCGCCAGATTGGGCCCCTTGGCGCCCAGCATGATCGACAGGTTGCCGGCGATCATGTTGATGATGGTGCCGGGGATGAAGAACGGCGAGATGCGGCGCGGACCGTTCTTGACCAGCTCGTCGTGCATCGACTCGATCAGCGGCAGCCCGCCGATGCCCGAGCCGAAATTGATCCCGATGCGCTCGGCATTGTCCGGCGTCACCGCCAGGCCCGCGTTGCGCCAGGCCTGCAGCCCCGCGGCCATGCCGTAGTGGATGAACGTGTCCATCCTGCGCGCCTCCTTGGGCGACAGGTAGAGGGACAGGTCGAACCCCTTGACTTCGCCTGCGATCTGGCTCGACAGGCGCGACGCGTCGAAGCGCGTGACGCGGGCAATGCCGGACTTTCCGGCGAGCGCGTTATCCCAGGCCTCCTGGACGGTGTTGCCGATCGGGCAGATGATGCCGAGCCCGGTGACGACGACTCTGCGGCGGGACAACTTCGCTCCGTCGGGATGCTTCAGGGCTTGGAATGGGTCTTGATGAAATCAATGGCCTGCTGGACCGTCGTGATCTTCTCGGCCTCCTCGTCCGGGATCTCGGTCTCGAATTCCTCCTCCAGCGCCATCACCAGCTCGACGGTGTCGAGCGAGTCCGCGCCCAAGTCATCAACGAACGAGGATTCGTTCTTGATTTCTGCCTCGTTGACGCCGAGCTGCTCGGCGATGATCTTCCTGACGCGTGGTTCGATGTTTTCCATTTACTTCTCCTTCCCTGTGGGCCTGAGAGGGGCGGTATTCTACCAAAAGGTGCGCTCCAGCCCTGCGCTGGAACACTCTGTGAAATCAATGGCCAAGCGCGCTCAGGCCATGTACATGCCGCCGTTGACGTGCAAGACGCCTCCGGTGACATAGCCCCCCGCAGGCGAGGCAAGGTAGGCCACCGCGGCGGCGATATCCTCGGGCGCCCCGAGGCGCCCGAGCGGGATCTGAGCGAGCAGCGCACTGCGCTGCGGCTCGCTCAGCGCGCGCGTCATGTCGGTATCGATGAAACCCGGCGCGATGCAGTTGACGGTGATGTTGCGACTGCCCAGCTCGCGCGCCAGCGACTTGGTCATTCCGACCACGCCGGCCTTGGCCGCGGCGTAGTTCGCCTGCCCGGCGTTGCCCACCGCGCCGACCACCGAAGTGATGTTGATGATGCGTCCCCAGCGTGCTTTCATCATGCCGCGCATCACCGCGCGCGACAGACGGAACACGGCGCGCAGGTCGGTCTCGATCACCTCGTCCCATTCCGCGTCCTTCATGCGCAGCGCCAGGTTGTCGCGCACCACCGCGGCGTTGTTGACCAGGACCAGGACGTCGCCGAACTCCTTGTGCACCGCCTCCACCAGCGCATCGCACTGCGCCGCCTCGCGCACGTTGGCGACCCGGCCCGCGCCCTTGAGCGCGGCCTCGGCGAGGGCCTGCGCGATCGAGGCCGCGCCCTGGTCGCTGGTCGCGGTGCCGACCACCGTGGCACCCTGCTTCGCCAGCTCGATGGCGATCGCGCGCCCGATGCCGCGCGATGCGCCCGTGACCAGCGCGATCTTTCCTGCCAGCATGCTCATCCTCCCTTGAGCGCCGCGAGCGCCTGCTCGAGCGAGGCGCGATCCGCGAGCGCGAACCCGGTCAGGCCCGCATCGATGCGCTTGGTCAACCCGGCAAGCACCTTGCCCGGCCCGCATTCGACGACGTGCGTCACCCCCAGCTGCGCCATGCGACGGATCGTTTCCACCCAGCGCACAGGCGCGGCTGCCTGGCGCACCAGCGCATCGCGGATCGCCGCCGGCTCGCTGCGCACCTGGACGTCCACGTTGTTGATGACCGCGAGCTTCGGCGCCGCGAGGGCAACCGACTCGAGGTAGCTGCGCAGCCGGTCCGCGGCCGGTTGCATGAGGCTGCAATGGAACGGCGCGCTCACCGGCAGGGGCAGCGCACGCTTCGCCCCCCTCGCCTTGCACGCCTCGATCGCACGCGCGACCGCCGCCTTGCCGCCGGCGATCACCACCTGGCCCGGAGCGTTGAAGTTGACCGCCTGCACCACATCGCCCTGCGCCGCCTCGGCGCACGCCGCGCGCACCGCCTCGTCCTCGAGGTTCAGGATCGCGGCCATCGCCCCTTGGCCCTCGGGCACCGCCTGCTGCATGCACTGGGCACGGAACCGCACCAGCGGCAGGCAGTCCGCGAACGCGATCGCACCGGCGGCGACCAGAGCGGTGTACTCGCCCAGGCTGTGCCCGGCGACGACCTCGGGCTCGGGACCACCGAGGGCGCCCCAGGCGCGGTAGGCCGCATAGCCCGCCGTGACCATGGCAGGCTGGGTGTTGAGCGTTGAATTGAGCGCCTCGACGGGCCCGTCGCCGAGCAGCTTCACGAACTCCTCGCCAAGCGCCGCCGCCGCTTCGCGCAGCACCTCGTTCACGCCGGGCAGGCCGGCATAGGCCTGGACCATGCCCACCGACTGGGACCCCTGCCCGGGAAACACCATTGCCAGCTTCATGCGCAATTGCGTCGCGTCAGAGCGTCGCCAGCACGGCGCCCCAGGTGAAGCCCCCGCCGACGCCTTCCATGAGCACACGCTGTCCGGGGCGGATGTGGCCCGCGCGCACCCACTCGTCGAGCGCGAGCGGGACCGAGGCGGCCGAGGTATTGCCGTGGCGCGACACGGTGACGACCAGGCGCTCGGCGGGCAGACCGAGCCTTTTCGCGGTCGCCTCGAGGATGCGCGCGTTGGCCTGGTGCGCGATCAGCCAGTCGACCTCGGCGATCGTCATTCCGGCCGCCGCCAGCGCCTCGCGCGCCACCTCGTCGAGCACCTTGACCGCGAACTTGAACACCTGGCTGCCCTGCATCTGCAAAAAGGGCGAGCCGATGATGCGCCCGCCGCAGATATTGCCCGGCACGGAGAGGATATCCGCGTAGCTGCCATCGGCATGCAGCACCGAGGCGTGGATCCCGGGCGTGTCGGCCGCGGCGAGCACGACCGCACCGGCGCCATCGCCGAAGAGCACGCAGGTCGAACGGTCGTTCCAGTCCATGATGCGCGAGAACACCTCGGCTCCGATCACCAGGGCGCGCCGGTAGGCGCCCGAGCGGATGAAGCTGTCGGCGGTGGCGAGGCCGTAGACGAAGCCGCTGCACACCGCCTGGATGTCGAACGCCGGGCAGTTCTTGACGCCGAGCTTCGCCTGCAACAGGCAAGCGGTGCTCGGAAATACGTAGTCCGGCGTCGAGGTGGCGAGCACGATCAGGTCGATCTCGTTGGCGTGCACGCCGGCCGCCTCCAGCGCCCGGCGGCTCGCCTCGAGCGCCAGATCGCTCGATCCCTGGGACTCATCCGCGATGTGTCGCTGCGCGATCCCGGTGCGCTCGCGGATCCAGGCGTCGTTCGTCTCCAGGCGCTGCGCGAGCTCGTCGTTAGTGACGATGCGCGGCGGCAGGTAGCTGCCGGTGCCGACGATCCGGGAGTAGGTCATTCGCTCTGTGGCTCCGGATCCCGGGCTGCCGGGTGCAGCAGCGCCATGCGCTGGGTGATGCGCGTGACGACGTCGTTTTGCGCCTCGTCCACGGCGCGCTCCAGCGCCTGCCCGAACGAGAATGCGTCCGCCGACCCATGGCTCTTGATGACGATGCCGCGCAGCCCGAGCAGACTGGCGCCGTTGTAGCGCCCGGGATCCATGCGCCGCCGGACGGCGCGCAGCACCGGCAGCGCGGCGAGCGCCGCGAGCCTGCGCAGCGGGTTGCGCGTGAACTCCTCGCGCAGCGCCGCGACCATCATCCGCGCCACGCCCTCGGACGCCTTCAGCGCCACGTTGCCAACGAAGCCGTCGCACACCACCACGTCGGTCGTACCCTTGTAGATGTCATCGCCTTCGACGTTGCCGTAAAAATTGAGTCCGCTCTCGCGCAGCAGCGCGGCGGCGCGCTTGACCGCATCGCTGCCCTTGATGTCCTCGGCACCGACGTTGAGCAAGCCCACCGTCGGACGCTCCTTGTGCTCGATCGCAGCCACCAGCATGGCGCCCATGATGGCGAACTGCAGCAGGTGATCGGCGCTGCAGTCGACGTTGGCGCCGAAATCGAGCATGTAGGTGTAGCCGCCGCGCATGTTCGGCACGACTGTCGCGAGCGCTGGCCGATCGATGCCCGGCAGGGTCTTCAGCACGAAGCGCGAGATGGCCAGCAGCGCCCCCGTGTTGCCGGCGCTCACGCAGGCGTGCGCCTCGCCGCTCTTGACCAGGTTCGCCGCAACGCGCATCGAGGAGTCCTTCTTGAAGCGCAGCGCCTGCGCCGGGGGCTCGTCCATGCTCACGAGCTCGCTTGCGTGGTGCAGGCGCAGCCGCGCGTGCGCGGCTGCGCCGCGCGCCGCGAGCTCGGCCTCGATCGCCTCGCGCAGTCCGACCAGCACGACGTCGCAGGCGGGATGTCGGCGCCGGAACTCGAGCACGGCGGGAACCGTGACCTGGGGGCCATGGTCGCCCCCCATGCAATCCACGGCAACGGTCAGGTTCATCGGGGTCGCACGCGCGCCGCCGCCGGCCGCGCGCCACCGGCGCGGCGGCGCTCCAGCCAGGCGCCCGGGCGCAGCGGCCTTATTCGCCGTTGGTCTGCGCGACCTTCTTGCCGCGGTAGTGCCCGGTCGGGCTGATGTGATGGCGCAGATGCACCTCGCCCGTGGTCGGCTCGACCGCGAGCGGCGGGTTGGTCAGATGGTCGTGGGCGCGGTGCATGCCGCGCTTGGACGGGGATTTCTTGTTTTGCTGGACGGCCATGTTCAACTCCTCGAAAAAGTCATCTCTTTCCGCTGCGCTTCCCTGGGCCCGTCCCCCGGCCCCCGAGCAGCGCCCCCAAATTCGCGAACGGCGATTCCCTCGCGACGCCAGCGGCCTGTTCCTGCATGCCGCATTGCATATGCCGCGGCGCGTACGGAACCGCCAACAGCAGCTCGTCCTCGATGAGCTCGCGCACCAGCAGGCTCTTGCTGGCGAGAACCCGGTCGGAACTCTCCGCCGTCAGCGGCTCGGCGTCGATCTCGTGCTGGCTGCCAGCCAGCACGAGCCTCGAGTCGATGTCCACGGGCAGCTCCATCGCCCCGAGGCAGCGCTGGCATGCCAGCTGCAGCGCCCCGCGAATCCGCAGCCACAGCGCAGCCCGGCCCTGGGCGTCACGCTGGCCGCTCAGCTCGTACTCGAGCGTGCCCGAGTCCGAGAACAGCGCATCGCGTAAGCGCGGGAAATCCGCCACCGCGCACACGCCGCGCAGACTCGCACCCGCCTGGGCGAACTCCAAGGCGTCGATGACGGGCTGGTGCGGCATAAAAAACGTGAAATAATAGCACCGTGTAAAAAGCCTTGTCAAAACAAAGTCATGCCCGCTGCACGTCAGCTCGTTCTGGCCTCCACCTCACGCTACCGGCGCGCCCTCCTCGAGCGCCTCGGGCTGCCCTTCGAATGCTCCAGCCCGGAGATCGACGAGTCCGCGCTGCAGGCCGAAGCGCCCGCCGACACCGCGCTGCGCCTCGCGCAGCGCAAGGCGCGCGCGGTGGCCGCGCGCTTTCCCGACGCGCTCATCATTGGCTCGGACCAGGTTGCCTCGTGCGGTGCCGCGCGGCTGGGCAAGCCCGGTGACCACGCCAACGCGCTGCGCCAGCTCGAGCTGCTGAGCGGGCGCACCGCGCGCTTCGACACGGCGCTCAGTCTGCTTGACAGCCGCAACGCCGCGCTGCGCTCGCGCATCGTGTCCTGCGAGGTCACTTTCCGCGTGCTCAGCCGCGCGCAGATCGAGGCCTATCTGCGCCGCGAGCAACCCTACGACTGCGCCGGCAGTGCCAAGTCCGAGGGGCTGGGCATCGCGCTCATCGCGCGCATCACGACCGAGGACCCGACTTCGCTCGTCGGTTTGCCGCTCATCGCACTGACCGAGCTGCTGGCCGATGCGGGATTGCCGGTGCTTGGCTGATGGCGGCCACGCTGTTCGCGATCCCCACCCCGCTTGGCGGCGTGCCGATGTCTGCGCTCCCCGGACCAGCGCTCGAGACCGTGCGCGGGCTGCGCGATTTTGTGGCCGAGAACGCGAAGAGCGCGCGCGCCTTTCTCGCCGCAGCGGGCATGCCATGCCCGCTGCGCGCGCTGCGTATCGAGACGCTCGATGAGCACACGCCGGCCGGGGCAATCGGGCTGCTCCTTGAGCCGCTGCGCGGGGGCCGCTCGCTCGGGCTGCTGTCGGAAGCCGGTTGCCCGGCGGTCGCGGACCCGGGTGCGGGGCTGGTGGAGGCCGCGCATCGCGAGGGCTTCCGCGTGGTGCCGCTGGTGGGCCCGTCGGCACTCGTGCTGGCGTTGATGGCCTCGGGGCTGGAGGGGCAGCGCTTCGCCTTCTGCGGCTACCTGCCGCGCGACAAAGGCGCACGCGAAGCGCGCATTCTCGAGCTCGAGCGGCGCTCACGGCGCGAGCGCGAGACCCAGATCTTCATCGAGACGCCCTACCGCAACGACGCCCTGCTCGAATCGCTGCTCGGTGTGTGCGCACCGGCCACCCGGCTGTGCGTGGCGAGCGAGCTCACGCTACCGAGCGAGAGCATTGCGAGCCGCACGATTGACGCATGGCGGGCAGCGCCGCCGATGATTGGCAAACGCCCGGCGGTGTTCCTGCTGCTCGCCTAGCGCAACCCCGGTGAATCGTAGCGCAGCGCGATCGCAGCCAACGCGCTCGCCGCGCCCACGCCGAAGCGCCGCGCCAAGCCCTCGGCGAGCGACTCCTTCTGCGTGTAATCGACGATGTCCTTCGCGCCGATCACCTCGCGCGCCACGTAACCGAGGCTGCCGAAACCGTCGGCGAGGCCCAGCTCGACGCCTTTGCGCCCGGTCCAGATCAGGCCGGAGAACATGTCGGGCGTCTCTTTCAGGCGCTTGCCGCGCCCCTCGCGCACGACGCGGATGAACTGCTGGTGGATCTCCTCGAGCATGCCGAGCGCATACTGCTTTTGCTGCTCGTCCTGCGGCAGGAACGGATCCAGAAATGCCTTGTTCGTGCCGGCAGTGAGCAGGCGGGGCTCGATGCCGAGCTTGTGCATGAGCCCGGTGAAGCCGAAGCTGTCCATGCGTACGCCGATCGAGCCGATGATGCTGTCCGGGCTGACGAAGATCTTGTCGGCGCCGACCGCGACGTAATAGCCACCCGAGGCGCAGATGTCCTGCACCACGGCGTACAGCGGGATCTTCGGGTACTTGCGCCGCAGCCGCCGCATCTCGTCGTAGATGTCCTGCGCCTGCACCGGACTGCCGCCGGGGGAGTTGATGCGCAGCACCACGCCCTTCGTGTTCCTGTCCTTGAAGGCGGCGTCGAGCGCCGCGATCACGTGGTCGGCGCTGGCGTCGGCGCCGGGGGCGATCAGGCCATCGAGGTCCACCAACGCGGTGTGCTTGCCCGTTCCCACCTGCGCGTTGCCCTTCCAGTCGACGACGAGAAGGACGATCAGCGCGAGAAAGGCGAAGGAAAGCAGCTTGAAGAAGATGCCCCAGCGCCGCGCCCGGCGCTGCTCGCGCAGTGCAGCCGTCGCGAGCTTCTCGATCAGGTCGCGTTCCCACTGCCCGCCGCTGTCAGCCATGTTCCAGCCCCATGCAGTAAACGTTGCCGTCGCGCTCCTGGGCCGCCAGGCGCACCAGAGGCGTGCCGGCGCAGGGCCCGCCGAGGCACTCGCCGGTGGCCGCGGCGTAGGTCGCCCCGTGCGTCGAGCATACCAAATGGATCGCATCGGCATCGAAGAACGCGCCGGGACGCCAGTCGAGCTCCATCGGCAGGTGCGCGCAACGGTTGAGGTAGGCGTGCACCCGCCCCCCGAAGCGCACGATGAACGCGGGCACGAGCTCGCCGCGATAGTCGATCTCGAAGCGTACCCCGGGACCGCCGTCGGACAGCGCGGCCGAGGCGCAGATCAGGCGTGCGCATCCAGCCATGCGGCCAGCTCGGCGACGCTCGCGACGCAGGCGCGCGGCTCGAGCGCGCGCAGCGCCGCCTCCGGATGCGCGCCGTAGGCGACCGCCACCGCGTCGACACCGGCGGCGCCGGCCATTGCCAGGTCGTGCGAGGTATCGCCGACCATCAGCGCGCGCCCCGGCACCACCGCGAGCTGCCTCATCAGCTCGAGCAGCATCGCCGGATGGGGCTTCGGATTGGTTTCGTCCGCGCAGCGCGAAGCGGCGAAGCAGCCCCCGAGCCCGCTCGCCCGCAGCGCCCGATCGAGGCCGCGCCGACTCTTGCCGGTCGCCACCGCGAGCACGCGGCCGCTCGCGTGCAGGCGCTCGAGCAGCTCGCGCACGCCTGGAAAGAGCGCCATCGCATCCTCGCGCGCGAGGAAATGCCGGCGATAGAACGCGGCGAAATCCGCGTAGCGCTCGGGCGGCAGCGCCGGCACCGCCAGCCGCAGCGAATCGTGCAGCCCCAGCCCGATCACGTGGCTCGCGGTGCGCTGCTCGGGCACCGGCAGCCCCATCTCGCGACTGGCCTGCTGGATGCACTCGACGATCGTGGCCGCGGAATCGATCAGGGTTCCATCCCAGTCGAACACGATCAGCCGGTAGCGCGCCTCAGAGTTCATGCCCGGGAAAGTGCGCCGCGAGGAAGCGCCGCATGTCCGGCGGCAGGGGCGAGACCAGCCGCACGCGCTCGCCCGAGACGGGATGCGCGAACGACAGGCGCTGCGCGTGCAGCAGCAGGCGCTTGACGCCTTCCTTGACCAGCCTGCGGTTCAGGTCGAAATCGCCGTACTTGTCGTCGCCCGGGATCGGATGCCCGAGGTGCGCCAGGTGCACGCGGATCTGATGCGTGCGCCCGGTGAGCAACCGGATTTCGAGCAGGCTGAACGCCTCGCCGAGCGCCAGCGGGCGCACGCGGGTCACGGCCTGCATGCCCTCGCGCTGCACGCTCACCCGGCGCTCGCCGGCGGCGGTGACGTACTTGTGCAGCGGCGCGCGGATCTCGCGCTCGCCCCCCGCCCAGCGTCCGGCGGCGACCGCCACGTAGGTCTTCTTCACCTCGCCCTCGCGCAGCATGCGATGCAACTCGACCAGCGCCGCGCGCTTCTTGGCCACCATCAGCAGGCCCGAGGTGTCGCGGTCCAGGCGGTGCGCAAGCTCGAGCACTTTGGCCTGCGGGCGCGCCGCGCGCAGCGACTCGATCACCCCGAAGCTCACCCCGCTGCCGCCGTGCACCGCCAGCCCGGGCGGCTTGTCGATCACCAGCAGCGCGGGGTCCTCGTGCACCACCGGCAGGTCCAGCGGTGGCGCCGCCGGCCTGTGCCCCGGCGTGGCGATGCGCACCGGCGGCACGCGCACGCGGTCGCCCAGGCGCAGGCGGTAGTCCGGCTGCACCCGGGCGCTGTTGACCCGCACTTCGCCGCTGCGCAGCACCCGGTAAACGTGGCTTTTGGGCACTCCCTTCAGGCGGCGCAACAGGAAGTTGTCGATGCGCTGCGCGACGCTTTCTTCGCCGACTTCGAGCGCGGTCGCGCGAGCTTTACTTAACTCGTTCATTTTCCGTATAATCTGTGCACTTGCTTCGAGTTGCGAGGCACAGGCGCACCGAGGCGCGATGAGCCGCTGGCTCCGCGGCCGGAACCCTGCAACCCGCCTCCTGCTCGGCCGTAGCCGGGCCTGAAGCAATGGTTAATCTCGCTCACCGGAAGTAGCGATACTACTAGAAGCGCGCGCAAGGGGTTTTCCCCCGCGGAAATTCATTCGCACCCCTTAAGGAAGGGTGCTTGGATTCCGGCCGCCGCCGGCATTTTCGTAGGCCCCACAGGTCGCCCCATCGCAATCTGGATTGACTGATAAGGACTAGGAGAGCACTGACCGACGGACCGCCGGTTCCCCTGCGAGCGCAGGAGAACAGCAAGTGAAAAGAATGCTATTCAATGCGACGCAGCAGGAAGAGTTGCGCGTTGCCATCGTCGACGGCCAAAAGCTGGTCGACCTCGACATCGAATCCGCCTCACGGGAGCAGCGCAAGAGCAACATCTACAAAGGCGTCATCACCCGCATCGAGCCCAGTCTCGAAGCCGCGTTCATCGACTACGGCGAGGAGCGGCACGGGTTCCTGCCGTTCAAGGAGGTCGCAAAGGCCTTCTTCCGTGCCGACGTCGAGGTCGGCACGGCCCGAATCCAGGACGCCCTGCGCGAAGGCCAGGAACTGATCGTCCAGGTCGAGAAGGACGAGCGCGGCACCAAAGGCGCCGCGCTGACCACCTTCATCAGCCTCGCCGGGCGCTACCTGGTCCTGATGCCCAACAACCCGCGCGGCGGCGGGGTTTCGCGCCGCGTCGAGGGCGAGGACCGCAGCGAGCTGCGCGACACCCTGGACCAGCTCCAGCTGCCGGAGGGCATGAGCGTCATCGCCCGCACCGCGGCCATCGGGCGCTCGCCCGAGGAGCTCAACTGGGATCTCAACTACCTGCTGCAGCTGTGGCACGCGGTCGAGGCCGCGGCCAACGACCGCACCCCGGGCGCGGACGGCAAGTACGTCGCCAAGCCGTTCCTGATCTACCTCGAGTCGAGCCTGGTGATCCGCGCCATCCGCGATTACTTTCAGCCCGACATCGGCGAGATCCTGATCGACATCGAGGACATCTACGATCAGGCGCGGGCATTCATGCAGATCGTGATGCCCGGCAACGTCGGCAAGGTGAAGCTGTACCGCGACGACGTGCCGCTGTTCTCGCGCTTCCAGATCGAGCACCAGATCGAGAGCGCCTACGCCCGGCACGTCAACCTGCCTTCGGGCGGCGCGGTCGTGATCGACCACACCGAGGCGCTGGTCGCGATCGACGTCAACTCGGCGCGCGCCACCAAGGGGCACGACATCGAGGAGACCGCGCTGAAGACCAACCTGGAGGCCGCCGACGAGGTGGCGCGCCAGCTGCGCCTGCGCGACCTGGGCGGGCTGATCGTGGTCGACTTCATCGACATGGAGTCGCAACGCAATCAGCGGGAGGTGGAGAATCGCTTCCGCGAGGCGCTGCGCTACGACCGCGCCCGGGTGCAGATCGGCAAGATCTCGCGCTTTGGCATGATGGAGCTGTCGCGCCAGCGGCTGCGCCCCTCGCTCGAGGAGACCGCGCATATCAACTGCCCACGCTGCAGCGGCACCGGGTTCATCCGCGGCACCGAGTCCACGGCGCTGCACCTGCTGCGCATCCTGCAGGAAGAAGCGATGAAGGAGAACACCGGCGCGGTGCACGCCCACGTGCCGGTCGACGTGGCGAGCTTCCTGCTCAACGAGAAGCGCGGCGAGATCCAGAAACTCGAGGCGCGCCTCAGGGTCAACATCGTCCTGGTTCCCAGCCCGCACCTCGAGACCCCGCACTACAAGGTGCAGCGGCTGCGCCACGACGAGCTGAACGAGATGGATCACGTGCCCGCGAGCTACGAGCTGGTCGAGCAGCCGGAAGAAGCCGCGGCACCCGGGGCGCCCAGCGAGCCCAAGCGCGAGCGCCAGGAAGCGGTGGTCAAAGGCATCACGCCCGACCAGCCGGCGCCGAACGTGCCCGAGCCGCGCCCCGAGCCGCGCCCCGAGGAGCGTCGCGAGCAGCGTCCCCAAGCGGCACGCCGGCCGGCGCCTCGTCCCGCGCCCGCCAGCGAGGAAATCCGGACCGGAATCATTCAGCGCATTCTGGGCTGGTTCAAGCTGGAAAAAACCACCGAGACGGTGGCGGCCCCCGCCCCCGCGGCGGAGCCGAGGCCGCGCGGCGAGCGTCCTGCGCCCCGTGACGGGCAGCGTCATCACGAGCGGCGCGAACGTCGTCCGGGAGAGCGCGACGGGCGCCGCGAGCAGCGCGAGCCACGCCCGGAGCGCCGCGACGGGCAACCCGGCCAGCCGCAGCGACCCGAACAGCGCGGCCCGCGGGATCAGCGTCCCAGCGAGCAGCGCCGCGGCGAGCAGCGTCCCGGTGAGCAGCGCCGCCACGAACCGCGTCCTCCAAGGCCTGCCCAGCCGCCGCGCGGCGAGCGTCCGACCGAAGCGCCTTCCGGCGTGCCGCCACAGGGCGGCGAAGGCGAGGAGCAGCGCCGCGGTCGCCGCGGCGGTCGCGGCGGCCGCGACCGGCACCGCGAACGCCGTCCCGAGCAGATGCCCCCAGGCGAGCCCCAGCAAGAAGCCGCCCCGCAACCAGTGGAAACCGCTCCCCTGATGCAAGCCCCGGCAGCGATCGAGCGCGCCGTTGCCGCGCCGGAACGCCCCGAGTTCCCGCGGCACGAACCGGCGCACGAGCCCGCACGAGAGGAGATCCGTGAGGAAGTTCGCGCGGAGGTCCAAGTCGAGGCGCCCAGGGCGCAGGAGCCGGTGGTGACGCTAGCGCCGACGGCGGTTCAGCTCCCCGTGCCCGAGGCCGCTCCGCGACCGGCGCCGCTCGTGCCAGCTGCGGCGCCTCCCGCGCCGGTGCAGGCGGTGGATCCCGGCGAACAGCTTGCGAACACCGGGCTGGTCATGATCGAGACCGCCCCGGGCAAGGCCGTTGCGGACGCTCCGGAGGCCGCCCCCGATCATCGCGGACGCCCACGGCGCGAGCGCCCGGGCACCTCGGCCGAGCAAGAGCTCGTACAGGTCGAGACGCGCGACAAATAAGCGCCCCGGGCGCGGGCGCTGCCCGCGCTTGATTCAGCTCAACCCACCCCGCGCGGCGCACCGGTATTGAGATACGGGGCGCCGCGCATGGCTGACTACCCCGCGCATCTGGTGCGCGAGCACCGTCTGGCCAACGGAACCGCGCTCACCATCCGCCCGGTGCGGCCGCAGGATGCCGGGCTGACGCGCGCGCTCCTCGAGGGCCTGTCGGAGCACGCGCGCCGCCTGCGCTTCAAGCAGGCGGCGCACGCGGTCTCGCCGTTACCGATCGGCTTTCTCACCGACGTCGATTACGAGCGGCACATGGCCTTCCTGGCGACGATATCGCTCGACGCCGGCGAACAGGCGGTGGGCGAAGCGCGTTACCTCGTGGAGCCCGACGGGCGCACCTGCGAGTTCGCGATCGCGGTCGCGGATGCCTGGCAGGGCACCGGCGTCGCCGGGCTGCTCATGGAAGCGCTGTTTCGCGCCGCCCGCGCCAAGGGGCTGAAGAGCGTGGCAGGGCTCGTGGCGGGCGAGAACGCCAGAATGCTGCGCTTCGTGCATACCCTCGGCTTCGAGGCCGAGCCGGCCGCGCAGGATCCGCGGGTGGTGCGCGTGGTGAAGCGGTTGTGAGCCCGCCGCTCACTCCGCGGCGGTTTCCTCCGGGGCGAGCGCCGCGCTGCCGAATATCCGCTTCCTGAGCTCCATCAGCTGGTCGCGCGCCTTGGCCGCCTTCTCGAATTCCAGGTTCTTGGCGTGCTCGAGCATCAGCTTTTCCAGCTGCCGAATCTCGCGCGCGACCTGCTTCTCGCTCATCGCCTCGTAGCGCGCGTCCTCCTGGGCCGCCTGCCGCTCCCGCGCGGCGTGCCCGGCGTCGTACACGCCGTCGATCAGGTCCTTGATGCGCTTGGACACGCCCTTCGGCGTGATGCCGTGCGCCTCGTTGTAGGCGACCTGCTTGCCGCGCCGCCGGTCGGTCTCGCCGATCGCGCGGCGCATCGAGTCGGTCATGACGTCGGCGTACAGGATCGCCGCGCCGTTCAGGTGGCGCGCCGCGCGGCCGATGGTCTGGATCAGCGAGCGCTCCGAGCGCAGGAAGC